>Ga0114931_10001279_pt1 | contig 31996 bp, 32 predicted proteins | sample 2SBtaG_FD_89579 | JGI IMG/M metagenome (GOLD analysis project Ga0114931, IMG submission 89579) | Deep subsurface microbial communities from Kolumbo volcano to uncover new lineages of life (NeLLi) - 2SBTROV14_V59a metaG | ecosystem: Environmental > Aquatic > Marine > Volcanic | place: Kolumbo...
GTATATTCGCCGGTGTAACTTCGCCAACGAACGTCGACAGCGTCGACGCGAGCCGTCGAAGGACCGGTGTGCGACCAGGACAAGAAGTCTTTCACGTCATCCTCTTCGCCTTCGGCAATGATCTCGACCGAGCCGTCGGGGCGGTTCTTGACCCAGCCGCTCAAGCCATGCTGCCGAGCCTCGCGCTGTGCGGTGGCGCGGAAGTACACGCCTTGCACGCGACCGCGGACGACGAGGTGAATGCGCTTCTGGCCCATCGCTCAGTTATTGCCCATCATGCCTGCGCCGCAAACCTCAGCCATAGCGGACGCCCATCACGTGGAAGTAGCCAAACACCAGGAGTCTGCCGATGTGAGCGCTCAATGAGCCGCCGTATTCGGCGGCCAAGCTCTTGGCAAAGGCGAATGCCTCGCCTGCGTGCACGGCCAGCAAGCCCAGGCACACCATCCTTCCGAGCGACGGATCGGGGACGGTCGTCGGCGCGAGGAACGAGAGAAGACCCCAGGTCCATGCTGCGAGCGTGAGTACTTTCCCGAGGGCAATGGTCAGCTTCATGCGAAGAGTATACTCAATCGGGTAGGCGCATGACACCTGGCAAGGGGTCTTGCAGCGCATGGGCAGGTGCGGATACGTGCAAAAGGGCCGCGAGCGTCGTAGCGACCCGCAGCACATCGTATGGGTTCTGGTTCATCCTGTTTGTCTTGGTGTTCTCGCGCTCGATCGCGGTGCCCCACATCAGGACAGGCACACGGCGATCGTAGTTCCAGGGCGTGCCGTGGTTCGTTCCGCCTTTCTCGGAGAGCGCGTCGAACCAGCCCGGCTCTGTCACGAGATACAGATCCCCGGGCGGATCGTCGGGAAGGCTCGCCCCAACGAGCCGTTCGATCTCGTTGCTGCTCGCACGTAGCTTGGCGCCCTTGCGTGCGTCGTAGACACCCCTCACGCCTTTCACGTCCGGAATGGCTTTACGCAACGCCCTGGTGAGGTCCACGCGCCGCGCCTTACCTGCGGCAGTGTACGTGAACAGTGGCGGGACGTAGCCGGCGATCCAGTCACCTTCATCGAGCGCAGCGTCGGCGGCTTGCTCGGCTGCACCAACGAGCGTCGCGCCTAGTAGACGACCGCCTGCCCGACCTTCCAAGCGGGCGCGCTCGGGCAACTCGGCAACTCCGTGGTCGGCAGTGAGCACGAAGGCAACCGGCCCGCGCGCTTGCAGGAGATTCACGAAACGGGTTAGCGCTCGGTCGATGCGCTGCATGTTGTCCGCGTACTCCCATGAACGCGCACCCCAGATGTGGCCCACGATGTCGGTCCCCGAGATGCTCAGCACCAGGAGGTCCGGGACGTCGTCGATGCCCATGTGCTCGGCCTTGACCGCCGCATACGCGGCCGCCATCAAGTATTCGCTCGACTCAGGCGTTCCTGAGAAAGCGCGCCAAGGATCGGGGGCCTGGCGCGGATCGTGGGGGAACGTCGGGTATGTCTCCCCGGGTTCGGCATCGGGGCCCAGGTGCCTGCGAAGCCTGTCCGGATAGGCAGGCTCCCAAGCTTGCAGTAGCGGCTCGACTGGGTTGGCTTTGCGGAAGTCCCGCAGCCATGCCGGCAGCCTTCCCTTGGACGCATAGTACGTCGACGTCGTCATGCCGCGCGCGACTGCATCGTAGAAGACGGCAATATCGGCCTTCTGGCCCACGGACAGCACCGCGGAGCGCGCCTTGATCGAAATACCGACGATCCGCGCTTTGGCGTCGCTCTCGCGATACAAGACGTCGGCGACGGTTTCCGCACGTAGCGGCGTAGGGCTGGCATATCGATTCGGATTGCCGATGACGGCATGCTCGCGGTCGTCGATCGTCTGTCGCACACCGAGCCTGGGATCATATACCGCGTTGGCGACGATTCCGTGAACCGCCGGAGTAGCGCCGGTGGCCAGCGATGCATGGCCTGGCGCCGTTTGCGTCGAAGCGTAGGGATACTCTGCCAAGTGATACGCGCCGTCTTCGTAGGCGCGACGGATCACGCTGTCACTGGGCAGCAGCGGCAGCTGCTGGTCGAGCACCCACGAGCCGAGTTGGTCGATCACGATCAATACGACGAGCTTCGGGGCCTGGGCGGCCTCGGCAGGTGGCCCCACGGATCCTGAGATCTGCTCTACTGCTGGCTTGCTTTGCGGTTTCGTCGTCACGCATCCGAGGACGACGATCATCACGGCTGCAAGCGATACTGCGAGGACGAGTCGCGCGCTTCCCGTCGATTGCATCGTCACCGGCGCAACTTAACGTGGCAAAACACCTGAGTCCAGGAAGCGTCTAATACATTGATATCACGATATTATTCGTCGATCAGCCTTGCGCGGAACGCCCTTCGGCCCGATGATTTGCCGATGCAGGTCTCCTGGGGTACATACGGCGGCCTCGCTCAGCGACGGAGCACGACAGCAATGAAACCCGACATCCATCCTGAATACCATACGATTACCGTGACCTGCGCTTGCGGTGCCTCGTTCCAGATGCGTTCCACGCAGAGCATCGAGCAGGTGGATATCTGCTCGCAGTGCCATCCGTTTTACACGGGCAAGCAAAAGCTGGTGGACACCGCGGGTCGAGTCGAGCGTTTCCGAAAGAAGTACGCAAAGATCAGCAAGGCCAAGCAGGCGGAGGCGGCGCCCGACGCGTCTGCCGACAATTAGGCTGCCGTGTCCCGTAAAGGCACCGCCGACGGGACCCTGCCCCGTAAGGGGGCCATATTGGCCACGATGGCACAGCCCTATATCGGTGGACAGGCGGTCATCGAGGGCGTCATGATGCGCGCGCCGGCGTGCCTCACCGTAGCGGTGCGTCGGCCCGACGGCACGATTGCGCTTCGTGAAGGGACCTACTACTCGCGCTGGTCGAGAAAGCTCTGGAAGCTGCCAGCTTTTCGAGGCGTTGCGATGCTGGTCGAGTCCATGGCGATGGGCTTTTCGTCTCTTCAATTCTCGGCAGAGCAGCAGATGACCGAGGAGGAGCTCGCCCAAGATGAAGGCTCGGGGCGCCTGGCCGTGGTCATTTCGACCCTGCTCGCACTCGGGCTGTTCATCGCGCTCCCGCAGGTCCTCGCGACGCTGACGGCCAAGGGTGCAGGATGGAACCTGGGCTTCACCGATACGGGATTTCACGTGCTGATCGGCGGTTTCAAGCTGTTGATTTTCGTAGGTTATCTCTTCGCGATAAGCCGAATCCCCGACGTACGGAGGCTGTTTCAGTACCACGGCGCAGAGCACAAAACCATCCATGCCTACGAGAAGAACCTGCCTTTGACCGTGCAGAACGTACAGGCCCAAACGACGCTGCACCCGCGCTGCGGGACGACCTTTCTGGTCGTTGTGATCGTCGTCTCGATCATCCTCGGCTCTCTTGCGGCGCCTTTGCTCATGCCAGACGTCGAAGGCTGGATGGGCCACATTACCCTCTTGATGATCCGGATCGGTCTCCTGCCACTGATCGCCGCGCTGTCCTATGAGCTGCAGAGGCTCAGCGCGCGGTTTTGCACCAAGGGATGGCGTCGGATCGTGCTCTACCCGGGCTTTTTGTTCCAGAAGATCACGACGCGTGAGCCCGACGACGACCAGGTCGAAATCGCCATCGCCGCAATGGAGGCCGCCGCATGGCGCGAAAGCATTCAAAACAACGCGCCCCACGGTGACGAGCCGATTATCTTTGCGAATTTCTCCCGCTTCAGGGAAATGTTGAGCGGAGAAGGCTCCTTGGGCGCTTCCCGCGCCGCCTAAATATGCTTCCAACCGATAAGCTAGAGTCACTGGCGGCTCGCTACCAAGAGATCGATGAGCTGCTCTGCCAGCCGAATGTGGTATCCGACGCCAAGCGGTATACCGGGTTGACCAAGGAGCGCGCCGAGCTGCAGGAGGTCGTCGAGGTCTACGCCCGCTACAGTCAAGTCTTGGCAGACCTAGCAGGTCACAAGGAAGCGTTGAGCGACCCCGATCTCCGTGAGCTTGCAGCCGACGAGATGCCGGCGTTGGAGGCCGAGCGCGAGCGACTCGAGGAGTCGATCAATCTCTTGCTCTTACCTAAGGACCCCAACGACGAGCGCAACACGATCCTCGAGATCCGCAGCGGCACGGGTGGGGAGGAAGCGGCGCTCTTCGCCGCTGACCTCTTTCGCATGTATTCACGGTACGCGGAAACGCAGGGATGGAAAGTCGAAGTGATGTCCCTGAGCGAAGCCTCGGCCGGTGGCCTCAAGGAAATCATCGCTTCGATATCGGGGGACAATGTGTACTCGCAGCTCCGCTTCGAAGGAGGCGTGCACCGCGTACAGCGCATCCCGGTCACTGAGTCGCAGGGGCGGATCCACACCTCCACTGCTACGGTGGCGGTCCTTCCCGAGGTCGATGACGTGGACGAGGTGCACATCGATCCCAACGACCTCGAGATCAGCGCGACCGCCGCAGGAGGTCCGGGAGGCCAGCACGTGAACCGAACGATGTCCGCCGTGCAGATCAAACACATTCCGAGCGGGCTCATGGTGCGCTCCGAGCAGCAGCGCTCACAGCACCAGAACAAAGCAAAAGCATTGCAGATCCTCTCGGCTAAGCTCTTGGAGATGGAGCGCGAAGCGCAGGCAAGCGCGATCAGCTCGGAGCGGCGCAGCATGGTCGGCAGTGGCGAGCGCTCGGAGAAGATCCGCACCTACAACTTCCCGCAAAACCGCGTCACGGACCACCGTATCCAGCTGACGCTGCACAACCTCGACCAGATCATGGAAGGCGACCTGTCAGGGCTCTTCACGGCGCTACGTAGTCATCATCAGGCGGAGCTGATGCGGCAGCAAAGCGAAGCGTAGCCGAGCCCCTGCGGGCAGGGATGGCAGCGGCAGCGGCAGCGGCAGCGGCAGTGGCAGTGGCAGGGGCAGGGGCAGTGGCAGGGGCAGTGGCAGGGGCAGGGGCGATGTGGGCGGAGCCCCGTGGACGGCGCACTGCGCCGGCTTTACGGGGTGTCCATGTCGGTGAATTAGACCGCGGCTTTTTGTTTCTTGCGCTTGGCCAAGTGCTCCGGGTAGCCGGCGCACAAAGTGCCAAAGGCGGCGTCAGTCCAGGGGAAGAACCCGGCGTAGTTGCCTTTGACCTTGGCATGGTGGAAGTCGTGGTGGGTGGCGCCGTCGCTGAAGGGCATCAGGTGCGTGGGGCTCCATGGGAAGTCGTAGCCGGCGTGGCCTTCGGCGGCCTCCCATTGGCGAAACACGATCCAGATGTAGAGGGTCACGACATGTGCGCCGACTAGGAGAGGGCCGATGAGCATGACGGTCCCCGTGAGGACGTATTCGAGCGGGTGCATGTAGTTTCCCGTGATCGCCCAGGGAGTCATGATGCGGTGATGAATCGAATGCACCTTCCTGAAGAGCCAACGACTCTCGTGCAGGCCTCGGTGCAACCAGTAGAACAGGAAGTCGTCGAGCAGGATGAAGAATAGCACCTGCAGCACGATGACCCACCAGGCGGGCAGCGGCCCCGCGTGCACGTTCGACAGCCGCAGCAAGGGCCATGCGCCCAGCGTGGCTAAGGCCATGACCGTGTTGTTGCGGGCTACGTGCCAAAACGCCGGGCCGACGATGGAGCGGCGGCCGGTCTTGCGGGCCTGGATTCGGTAAGGCTCGGCCCATGCGGGCTGCTTCCATGCAAGCAGCGTAAAGGGCACTGCAAAGGCGAGGAAGGACACGATGCCGATGGCGGTTCCGGCGACTGGAAACTGCCAGAATAGGGGCTCGGTGTAGATTTCACGTAGCCATTCCCACATTGGAAGCTGAGCTTAGCACCAACTGCGATTGTGTTCATTCAGTGCCCGCCGTACCAGCTCTCCACCGTTCGCCACTGCTTCCAAGGAAAGATCAGGGCCGAAATCAGCCCCGCGGACGCCCATCCGCCGATGACGAGCCAGCCCCCGAGCGGCGCCGGATTCATGCGCAGGAGGACTCCGGTTCCGGCAAGGCATGCCAGGGTCTTGTAAATGACGAGGTATTGAAAGAACACGAGATATCGGACGGGCCACATAGCCCCGAGCGCACACATCGCTCCTTCGCCCATGATGCCGCCGCCATAAAGGGCCTGCACGAACGGGTCTGGTCCCACGTCCACGCCCATCGCAGCCCAGGCCGAGGCAGGATCGACCATCATCCATGTGCCGAGCGCGAAAGAGGACGCAGCGAACAAGATGCAGACCAAGCGAATGGATTGGACCCGCGATTCGGAGAGGGCGCTGGAGCTCATGCGCCGAACATAGGCAGAGAGCCGGCGCCGCCGCAAGCGCGATTCACATACCGAGCCGCTGTGGAAGAATCTCCAGCACATCGCGTTCGGCGTCTTCTTGATCGGTGCCAATTGAGATGACGTCGAACTTTCCGTGCGCGCCAAGTGGGCCGAGATTGTAGAAGATGAAGCGCCCGCGCCCGGTTTCGGTGTGGAACGAGAGGTCCCCGAGGAGCTCGAGCAGATCTGGAAGCTCCGCTCCCACGAGCTCTGGGAACACGACGTCTTGAGCCCGGTATGAAGGCCGCGGCCCGTGTAGCAGACGGTCGAGCAAGCTCATCGGCGTGCTCGTTCCGCCCCAGCGTCCGTTACACTCGGTGAACACGATCTGAAACTCACCATGGGGGTCGCCCATCACCAGGTGGTCGAACGAGCAGCGGCCGACGTACCCAAGCCCTTGAAGCGCAGCACCGACTTTCAGTGCGGAGGTTCCGAGCTCCTCGTTCACGGCATCCGGCAGCGTAGAAGGTCGGCTGCCCACGAAGACCTTCTCGGTACCCATCAAGATCTGCTCGTATATGCCGTCGAGATGTGGCTCGCCCAAGCCAAGAGGCGGGATCCAAAGCTGTGTCGAAGGCGATAGATCGGTATCGAGCCATGCCACGGCCAGTACTTCCTCACCTTAGGGCCATTCGGTGCGCTGCAGAAACTCCTGCACGGCTTGCGTGGCGTCTCCATCGGAGCTGAGGTCCCGCGAAGCGAATACCGCGTTACCCATCGCGGATGCGCATCTCGTGCGTTTCAAGCCCACGCGACGGTGCCGCTTGGCGAGCGCTCGCAGATCGGTCTCGATTCCGGCGGCGTCTCGGGAGATCCGTGTGTCGACCAAGGCCCCGCGTCCGAGCACGCGAGCGACCAATTCATCGAACATCGCCTTGTCGTTTGCGATCCAAGTTACCGGAGACGGTGGGGAGATCACGCGCACGCTGGCATGGCTGTCCACGCTCAGCATCGCCGCGAGCTCCCAGACGTCTTCGATGCCCATGTAAGGGTGAATCGTGATGCCGCCGGCGTCTCTTGCGATTTCAACCAGGCGCCTACGCGCGTGTCCCGACGTGCAGGCGCGCGCAACCGCGATGGGCGGACCGACGGGATCCGCCACCAGGTGCTCGGGCGCGCCCATCTGTAGGACGTCGCGGCAATACGGCTCGTAACCTTCCGTGGCGGGTGTCACCGTGACGTAGACATCGTGGTCGCCGGCTCGCAGACGGCCGCGGTGCTGATACTCCTCGACGCCTGCGATATCGGCGAGAAAGGGAATCGCCGACACGTCGTCGAGTTGCAGCGTGGGGTGCGGTGCATCATCGGGCGCCCAGCGATGCGCCTCGTAGGGACGCAATTGGCGGGCGATGTCGATCTCCGCCCCGAGCTCCTGCCCGGCAAGGTACGCTTGCCCCAGGTCGGGGACACGATGGCCAGGGCTCGCGCTCACAGGCCCCCTTTAGCGCAGCTGCGTCGCGTTTCCAGGAGGCTCAGCCCTGTGGCGTGGGCGGCGCGTACTCTTCGAGAAACCCCTTGACCGATGCCCAGTAGACGTCGTGATCCGGCCATTGGGCCCAGAGTGCGCGCGACCCGTGGTGGCCCTTGGATGCGGGTGTGAAGAGGATCTTTTTTTGCGACGGAGAGGCGTCGAAGATCGGCTTGGCCTTGCTCCGTTCGCTCTTGGCCGAGGTGACGAACAGCGGCTGCTTCACGTTCGCCGCGAAGCCTTGGACATAGGTAGAGCCCTTTCCTCGGAAGTATTCGCCCGGAGAGAACGCCATGACTGCGGTCACGTCGTCAGGATGCTCTGCAGCCAAACGAAAGACCAGCGAGGCCGAATAGGAGCTGCCCCAAATGACGACGCGTCGGGCCTTTAGCTCGTTTCGCGCATAGGCGAGGGCCGCTTCCAGGTCCGCGTACGCATCGAGGTAATCGGTCGGCTCGCGCTTCTTGACAGCGCGCGCATGGGTCTCGTTTGCGACGCCATTGACGCCTCCGCCCGAGCGCTGATCGACGGCCATGACTCGATAGCCGAGCTCGCGGAGCTTGGGCGCGATTTCCCGGTACTCACCGCGGCTCCAGCCAGCCTGGTGAAAAAGCAGGATCAGGGTCGCCGACTCGTTCTTGGACTCATAGAGGTCGGCGTGGACGCGGACGCCACCTGCGCTTGCAAAGTCGACAGGCTTGAAGCCGTCCTCCGCAAAGGAAGTAGCACCCAACCCGGCTACCAGGGTGGCGACCGCCACGAGAACCCAGCTCAACGTTCGCATACGTGCCTCCTACGCAGAACGGGCGGGAAGATAGCGCGGAAACCGGCTTCAGTACACCGAAACAGGCCGCTTTGCCGCCACGGTCAGTCTGGTGGACAGAGGCAAGTCCCGAGAAGACGTGCCGAGGAGCACTTCGTGCTCCAATCCTTCGAGTGCCCATTGTGCTGCGTCGACATCGTAGTACGCCAAGCTGTTTACCGAGACGGCGATCTCGACCGTACGGGTTTCGCCCGGTTCGAGGGCGACTTTGGCGAAGCCTTTGAGATCCCGTTCCGAACGCAGCACGGCGGAACCGGGATAGGTCACGTAAAGCTGCACGACCTCTGCGCCTGCAACCGCGCCGGTATTGCTGACGTCTACGCTGAACCGCACGATGTCGCCGGCCTTGGCCTCTTGCTGGCTCGAGCGAAGCTTGTCGAGCGAAAAGCTGGTGTAGCTCAGCCCAAAGCCAAATGGAAACTGGGGCACCGAGCCATTGCGATCGAGATAGCGGTACCCGTGGAAGTAGTCGTAGGTGACGCTCGTGGACGTGTTGTCGAACGGTGGCAGCTGATCGAGGCTCACCGGAAACGTGATCGGCAGCTTGCCCGAGGGGTTGGCGTCGCCGAACAAGAGATCCGCCACGGCATGACCGCCCATTTGCCCCGGGTACCAGACCATCAGCAGCGCCTCGACGTCGGGAAGCCAATCCCCCATCGTGATCGCGCTGCCCCCTTCGAGGACGACGATCGTCCGATCGTTGGCGGCCGCAGCATCCCGAATAAGCTTCACACGTTCTTCCGACAGGCCTAGATCGACCCTATCGCCGGCAGCGATGAGCCCTTCCCCCTCGTCTTCGGCGGTGAGCCCGGTGACGACGATCACCGCGTCCGCGGTTTCAAGTCGCGCCAGATCTTGCGCATCGAGAACATCCTTGCCGATGTGGTCTACGATAACCGCATCGCCTACGGCTTCTTGAATGCCCTGTAACGGTGCCACCACAAAGGCGGGCCGTGTATCACTGCTCCCGGTATCCCCGGTATTCGGCGTGTCGGCGAGGACGCCAACCACCGCAACGCGTTCGATCGCGCCCATGTCCAACGGCAGCGCGTCCGCAGCGTTCTTCAGCAGGACCGAGCCCTTCACCGCGACCTCTCTTGCAAGCGCCAAATGCTCTTCGCTCCCAAGAACAGTTTCATCGAGCCCGCTCGGCTCATCGAGCTTGTACTGGAGCTTTTTGCTAACCATCCGGCGCACGGCGTCGTCGACTACGGATTCGGGGACCTTGCCCTCCTTGACGGCTGCGAGGAGCTTGTCGCCGTAGAAGCGCGCGACCGGCATTTCCAGATCGAGCCCGTTCAACGCGGACCCAAGGGTCGAATGGGTTCCGAAGATCCAGTCCGACAGGACGAACCCGTCGAAACCCCAGTCGGTCTTTAGAATCTGCTTCAAGAGGTGCTCGTTCTCGCCACAGAACTGGCCGTTGACGGAGTTGTAGGCGCTCATTACGGAAGCAGCCCCGCCTTCGAGCACCGCCGCCCGGAACTGCGGAAGGTAGATTTCGCGCAGCGTTCGCTCGTCGATCGTGACATCCACGGCGAAACGGGTGTCCTCGATGCTGTTACCCGTGTAGTGCTTGGGATTGGCAAGCACGTACTCCTGCACTCCTTGCACGAAGGCGACAGCCATTCGCGAAAGGTGATGAACATCCTCGCCGTATGTTTCCTGAGCCCGGCCCCAGCTCGGGTGGCGCAAGATGTTGATCGTGGGAGCGAGCAAGATGTTGCCGCCGGCCGCTCTCAGCTCGCTGCCCATCGCGGCGCCTACGCGCAGCTCGAGCTCGGGATCCCACGTCGCTCCGCGAGCCGCGCCGACCGGGAAGGTCGTCGCACCTATTCCTCCCTTGGTTACGCCTCGGGGACCGTCTGAGACCTTAAAGGGCGGTACGCCCAGCCGCTCGACGCCCGGTACGCCGGTGAAGTCCACACCGCTTGGCAGAAGGGGCACATCCCCGCCAGCCATCTGCAACACTTTCTCCTCGAGCGTCATCGCATCGACGAGCTCGTCGACACGCTTTTCTACGTCTTGGCCGCCGCTACTGCATGCGACTATGGGGTTGAGCAACGCGAAAACGAGAGTTAGACGTTTCATGAGGCCATAGAGTATAGCAGCTCAGCCAACTTCCAAGACGACCTTGCCCCTGGCGCGCTTGGTTTCCATGTACCGATGGGCCTCGGCGACGTCATCCAGCAAAAAAGATCGGTCGACCACGACTCTCAGGCTGCCGGCGTCGATCTGTTGCCGGATCCAGTCGAGCTGCGACCGGCGGGACTTGACGATGACGAGCTTGGCGCGCCTTCGCCGCCAAAAGGTCCGGGCGACGTCTTTGAAGATGCGGGCGCTCGGGATGGTCTGCACATAGGTGCCGTGCGGCGCGAGCAAGTGCTCGAGCTGGTCGAAATGATAGTTGCCGAATACATCGAAAATGACGTCGAATCGTTCGTTCAGATTCACGAGCTCGGTCTTCGTGTAGTCGATGACTCGATCGGCGCCCAGCTCCTTGACGAGGTCGACATTTCGGTAACTGCACACCGCGGTGACATCGGTGCCCAGGACTTTCGCGATTTGCACCGCAAACACGCCAACCCCGCCCGATGCGCCATTGATCAAGACCTTCTGTCCCTGCTTGACCTGGGCATCGTCGCGGAGCGCTTGAAGCGCGGTTTGGCAAGCGAGTGGCACGGCAGCGGCCGCGCGCAGATCAATCGAAGAGGGCGCCTTTGCGAGTTGCCGGCAGTCGACGGCCGCGTACTCGGCATACCCCCGGCCGGCGAAGTCGTTGATCATCCCATAGACGACGTCGCCTTCCACGAGGTCACAGCCGAACGCCGGCTCCGCGACCTCGCCTGCGATGTCGTGGCCCACGATGAGCGGGAACTTCTTGCCCGTCGCCACCCGGAACTTGCCCTTGCGCACGACGACGTCTTTGGGGTTCACGCCGATGAAACGCGTGCGGACCAGGACTTGCCGCCGAGTTGGCACCGGGCGCGGGACGGTCGCCACGCGGAGCACTTCGGGGCCTCCGTATCGGTCGATGACGACGGCACGCATCTTCGCGTGAGGGTGAAGGTGCCTTCCGTACTGTGGCAGCGCGCTCATTTCTTCGTGTAACGATAGAGACAAAGGCCGGAGAGAATCTTGGGTTGAAAGAAAGTGCTCTTTTCGGGCATCACGATGTCTGGATCTTCCAAGCCCGCGTCCGCCACGGCCATGAGCTCGTCGAGGCTCACCGGGTGCAGCGCGACCGCAATGTCAAAGTCGCCCCGGTCCACCGCGGCTTTCATGTCCTCGAGCGCCGCTTCGGAGTAATAGTCGAAGTGATTCGGATCGATGATCATGTCGTGTGTCAGCCCGAGCTTTGGATAGAGCTCGCGTTCGAGAATCGCGCAATCGAGCCCTCCGACGACATCGTCGGGGATGTGCTGCGCATCCAACTCGAAACAGCCGTCCCTCGTGTAGATGCAGAAACTGTGTTTTGCAGGTGTGCGGAACGTGTCGACCGGCCTCAAGGGCAGGTCCCGGGCGACCTCGGAGAAGGGACGCACTCCGTTGATCACGCGGTTGTACGCCTGGATGACCGCTTCTTCGGTGACGTAACCGAGGAAGTGGGTTTGCTCGTTGAGCAAGCTTGCATGGTAACGATGGTGTCCATCGGCGATGTAGAGCGGGTCGGTGCCGAGCGCGGCTTGAATCGCGCGCCCCGTTTCGCTCTGCTCGGGCACGCGCCAGACCTTGTTCTGAAGGCCCTCGAGCTCGCTGAAGCCGCCAAAGGCGCTAGTGAAGTCATACAATGGGCGCGCTTCTTGCTTTGCCTTGTCGAGCACCGATGCGATCGGAGCTCGCGTCAACAGAAAGACCGGCCCGATGTGAAGGCCGGTCGCGCGGCGCATGGCTAGGCGCCCCTCGACCTTGGCGTCGAAGGTCTTTTCATGCCGGATGATCTGCCTGGCGTCGTAAGGCGACACCTCTGCCGCTACGAATACGCCTGTCCGTCGCCCCTCGGGCCAGGTTTGCTCATAGACGTAGTACGCCGGCTCATCATCTTCGATGAGCGATCCGTCCGCGATCAATCGATCTCTCGCCTCTGCAGGATGGTCCCCTAAAATGATGTGATAGAGCGAGCTCGGCTCTTCTTTGAGCAGCTTCTCGAGCGGCGTTCCTGGTTTGATCACGTCGTAGGGCGGGGATGTGATCCGAGACACGCGCGTCGGGTCCGGGCGCAAGCCAGTGAGTCCGATCGTGGCGACCATGATGAGCTCCTTAGAGGCTTGCGGATCGCATATTGCTCCTGGAAGTCAAGAGCCCTGCGGGCCTTGGAGACGCTAGGCGAGCGTCAGCGTTCCTCGGTTGCCATCGAGCGTGACCAGGTCGCCGGTTTGAAAGCGCAAAGTCGCGACTCGGAGGTTCACGACCGCTGGAAGACCGTATTCGCGCGCGACGACGGCGCCATGTGAAACAGCGCTCCCCACGTCGGTGGCGAGTCCTGCAATCAAGTTGAAGTAGGGTGTCCATCCCACGTCGGTGATCGGCGCGATGAGAATTTCACCCACTTGCAAGTCGGCGGTTTCTGCAAGCGTCTCGACGACGCGGGCGCGGCCGGTGACCACCCCGCGGCTCACCGGTCTTCCGATCAGCACTCCGCTATCGTCTTCCATCCTTTCGAGGTGAAGAGGCTCGGGCCGTTTGCTGAAGATCTGTGGAAAGCGAAGAGGCATCTGGTAGTCGATGACCTGTCGCCGCGAGACCGCAACGTCTGAGAGCTCTCGCCGGCCTCGCAGAAGCTCCCCGAGCTCCTGGTGCATCAAGAAGAAAACGGCATCCGGATCCGGCAGCAATCCTTCTTTCGCCAGCTGCGAGCCGAGTGCGCGGTAGGCATGCTTGAACTGGGCCGTCACATCCACGAGGCCGGCTTTCGTGTGCTCGCGGCTGCGAATCGCCGCGTGCGCGAGTGGGAGCAATCGACGAATGAACGGGTGAGCTTGGACATAGCGGCTCGGCCGGGCCTCGGGTCGGCGCGGCGTATCGTGTTGGAGCCTGGCGACGAGGCCCAACTGAAGTGACGCGATCAAAGGCGCAGGATCGAGGGCCCAACCTTTTTGCCGCAGCTCGAGCTCCCGGACGGCGCGCTGTCCGTGGCGGTCGAGATACCGGCCGAACTCCTCGCCCGCATAGCCGGCGTCCATCGAGCAGAGCCACGCAAGCGCGCTTTCCGGATCAGCCGACGCAAACGCCTCCTTGGCATCGGGGTGCTCCAAGAGCAGGTCGACCACGCGCTCGACTCCTTCGGCGATGTCGGCGCTTTCGACGTCCTCTGCGCCAGCGAGCATCTGCGCGAGCTCCGCATGATGCTCCTGCGTCGGCTCTTGTCCCTTGGCGAGGACACCGAGCAGGATGGGGCTGAGCGCGCCCGAAGACGCCGAAGAAAGCAGGTGGAGCTCATAAGCCTTCCAGACCTTGGGAAGGTTCGCATCGATCGCGCGATACAGCTGCCGCGCCGTTCCCAGCCTTGGGAGGCCGATGTCCTTGCGGAGCGCGTCGAGCTCCTTACGATGCTTCGCGGCGGCGATGAGGAGGCCAAAGTAGCGCGCGCCGTTGATCGTGCGCTCGAGCGCCGAGGATGGCTTCGGGTCTGCGACCTCTGCGATGTCGCGACCACACAGGGCGAGACACATCTGCGTCTTGGTCGAGCCGGCAACGTGGGCTGCGAGCTCCGATAGCGTCGTGAGATTGATGAACAGATGACCGTAGAACATCCCGACATACCGGACGCCTTCGCCCGGAGGAATCTTCGCTCCAATGCGCCGGTAGGTTCGCTGCATGCCGATGTCGATACCACGGCCGGTCACTGAGTACGTCAACGGCGTGACTGCACCCGGCATCATTTCTCCGATGTTGCACCAGGTATAGATGTCGTCTGGGTTCGGGTCGGTATCGAGCTCGTTCGGGTCGGCGGGCAGCTGTGTGATTGGACGGGCCTGAAGCCAGCGAAGCTCGCCGCCGTGATCGATGGCCCACTCCATGTCGAGCGGCGCCCCGTATTGCTGCTCTGCGCGCAGCGCATCGTCGAGCAGGAGCGTGAGCTCTGCATCGCTCAACACGGGATCGCCCTCGCTTAGCTCGCTCTCGAAGACCGCACCATCTCTGGACAAGAGCCAGTGGTCGGGTGTGGCATGTCCGCTGACGAGTGCTTCCCCGAGGCCGTGGACCGCATCGACGACGACTTGGTCGCGCCGCACGGTGACGGGGTTGGCCGTGAACAGAACACCGGCTGCGCGCGCGTCGACCATTTGCTGCACGACAACGCTCATTTGGACCGCGCTCGAAGCGGCCTTTTCATCACGATAGGCGACTGCGCGCGCATTGTCCCGTGAACGAAGGCAGTCCTCGATCGCAGCGCGCAGCGCCTCCATGCCCTCGACGTTCAGCACCGTTGCGTACTGACCGGCAAACGAAGCATCGCCCGAGTCCTCTCCGACAGCCGACGATCGGACCGCCACTTTCCCAGCACCGATGCGGCGGTAGTGTGCGTCCAGGTCATCCGGGAGGTCTCCGGCGCTTGCACCCGTGACCACGAAGCCTCGGGGCACGTTGAGCCCAACCTCCAGCAAGCGAACCAGTCCCGCGGCCTTGCCGCCGACGACTTCACCGGAGATCGCATCGAGCGGGATGCACTTGGCTACCGTCATACGGGCTTCGAGCGGCTTCTGAGCCTGCTGATGATTTCGGATGCGCAGTCCTGCGGAAGCGGAAAGGGTGAGGCGAACGCCAGCCTTTGTGCCAGAGCGCCATAGCGGCCATGCAGGATTTCGGCGACTTCGCTTGCAGTTCCGATGGCGGCGATTTGGCGGAGGAGCCCGTCGTCGATCAAGGCTGCCATCTCGTGCCAACGTCCCTGCTTGGTGAGCTGCCGAAGCTCGGGCTGGAGCTCGCCGCGGCCCTCGGCCTCGAGCACGCTGCGATACGCAGGCGTCGATGCGTAAAATGCGATTTGATTTCGGGCCATCGCCCTCGCGCTCTCGAAGCCGGCTTCATCGTTCCCCGTCACCACGAGCACCTGCGCGCAAAGGGTGAAGTCGGACAGCTCACGTTCCGAAGCGGCCAGCCCTTTGTGTAGGTTTGGGAGCAAGACTTCCTCGAGCGAGCGCTCCGTGTGGAACGGGTGCAAGAGCATGCCGTCGGCGACTTCGCCGGCCGCCTCGGTCATCTTCGGCCCGACGCCCCCGAGATAGATCGGAGGCGCGCCTCCATGCGCTGGTCCGGGATTGAAGATCGGCGGCATCAGGGTGTGCGTGTAGAAATCTCCACGGAAATCGAGCGTTTCGTTGCGGTTCCAGCTCGCGAAGATCGCCCGAAGTGCCCGCACGAACTCTTTCATGCGCGTGACCGGTTTGCTCCACGGCATGCTGTAGCGCGCCTCGATGTGCGGCCTGATCTGTGAGCCGAGACCGAGCCAGAACCGGCCGTCCGAGAAATGCTGAAGGTCGTGGGCTAGATTCGCGATCGTCATGGGGGTGCGCGCAAACGCGACAGCCAGCCCCGTGCCGACATCGAGCTTGGAGTGCTCTGCGGCCAGGACCAGCGGCATGAAAGGCTCGTGCGGCCCTTCGAACGTAAAGCACCCGTCGAAGCCGGCCTCTTCGAGCTCCCGGACGCGCGTGGCGACCTGCTTCATGTCGGTGGCGAGCAATGCGGCGTCGATCCTCATCCGTTGGGGCTCCCCGTAAAGACAGGCTCGTGTCACGAATCAGCCGAGACTGTCAAGCGCTGCACGCTCTTGAAAGAGACCCCGAAACGGTCTACTTCCGCTTTCGGAGGTTTCGATGACCGCACGCACCGGGCTTCTCCCATTTTGGAAAAACTACGACCGCAAGCTCTACCTCGAGGCTGCAATCCTCGCGGATGCGCTTGGCTACGACTCTTTCTGGATTCCGGAGGCCTGGGGGTATGAAATCTTCTCGCTGCTCACCGAGATCGCGGTTCACACGAAGCAGATCAAGCTCGGCACCGGCATCGTCAATTGCTTTAGCCGTTCGCCGGGTCTCTTGGCGATGAACGCTGCGACGGTCGACGAGATCAGCGAAGGCCGTCTCATCCTGGGACTCGGCACCAGCGGTAAGCGGGTGATCGAAGGCTTTCATGCGCGGGAGTTCAACAAGCCGCTCACACAGCTGCGCGACGTGATCCGGGTCACCAAGACCCTGCTCAGCGGCAAGCGCCTCGATGAAAGTGGCGCGAAGCTTCATGACTACCGCCCGTTCGAGCTTGCCATGAAACCCCTGCGCGCCGATGTTCCGATCTACGTCGCCGCGCTCAAGCAAAAGTCGATCACGTCGATCGGGGAGCTCGCCGACGGCTGGATACCGACCTTCTGGCCTTACACGGAGCTCGCCCAGGGACATGCGTGGATCGCCGAAGGCGCCGCGAAGGCCGGACGCGACCCGGGTGAGATCGCGACCGCGCCGTTCACGACGGTCATCCCCTTGGGTGACGCGGGCATCCGCGAGGCCCGGCAGCTCATCTCCTTCTACATCGGCGGCATGGGTGATTACTACAAGCAGTTGCTGAGCGGCTTCGGCTACGCCGAGCAGTGCAAACGGATCGACGAGCTCTACCGGGACAAGAAGACTCGGTCACAGGCGGCCGACGCGGTCTCTGAAGACATGATCGAGGCGCTTACCATTGCGGGTGATCCGGACTACTGCATTGCCGAGCTAAAACGCCGTCGCGAGTACGGGATCGATCTGCCCATCCTGAATCTCCCTTCGAATCTTCCCTGGGAGATGGTCGAGACGTTCATCCGCACGATGGCGCCTTCTGCTTAGGCGACAACCACCCTGTGCCGAGCGCCGGCGCAATGTCGGTCGTCGTCAACGGGAGGGTTGAGATACGCTCTAAGACAGGGTGGCAGCTCGCTCAGCTGCCAGCGTTTCGGCGCTGTCGCACCGAATCGGCGAGCCCTTCGACGACAGGCACGGTGACGTCCCAGCTCATGCACGCGTCCGTGATGCTCTGCCCGTAGGTGAGCTCGACTCCGGCGGCATTGTCTTGCCGGCCGCCCACCAGGAAGCTTTCGAGCATCACACCGCATATGTCCGTGCTGCCCTGCGCGACCTGCTGTCCGATCGCGATCGCCACCCCAGGCTGCTTCTCGTGGTCCTTGCCGCTGTTCGCATGACTACAGTCAACCATGACACGCCGTTCGAGGCCCGCGCCTTCGAGCATTTCCACCGTCTCGGTCACTTGTTCCGGATGATAGTTGGGCTGCCCGGCTCCGCCGCGGAGAATGACGTGATAGTCGAGGTTGCCTTTGGTCGTCACGATGGCGGTGAGGCCCTGCTTGGTCACCGAGAGGAACCGATGTGGATTGCGGGCCGCTTTGACTGCTTCGACCGCGATCTTGATCGTGCCCCGCGTGCCGTTCTTGAAGCCGACGGGCATCGACAAGCCGCTTGCGAGCTCCCGGTGCACTTGGCTTTCGGTAGTTCGCGCGCCGATCGCTCCCCAAGACACGAGGTCCGCAACGAACTGCGGCGAAATCGGATCGAGAAACTCGGTCCCAGCGGGCAAATCGAGCTCGGCCAGCGTGCTGAGCAAGCCACGCGCCACCCGCAGCCCGTGATTGATGTCGAAGCTCCCGTCGAGATTGGGATCGTTGATCAGTCCCTTCCACCCGACCGTCGTGCGCGGCTTTTCGAAATACGTGCGCATCACGATGAAGAGCTCGCCTGCATGCTGGTCCCGAAGTGACTTGAGGCGTTTGGCGTAGTCGATCGCAGCCTTTGGGTCGTGGATCGAGCAAGGGCCGACAACCACGAGCAAGCGGTCGTCTTTGCCGTGCACGATATCGCTGATCTGCCGGCGAGTGGCGGCAATCCGCTTGATGGCTTGGTCTCCGGGATGAATCTCCTCCATGAGGATGGCGGGAGGAATCAGCGGGCGCAGGCCTTCGATACGGACGTCATCGGTACTGGGGCGGAACATCGGAGCAGGATTTCTAGCATGGAAGTACGTCCACGTCCTGCGCCGCCCCCGGCCTGGCTCTGCTGTGCTACATGGCGACCTCGTGGCTGCGTTCGTTCGGCTCTTTCCCCTGTGGGTCACCCTTGGCGGTGTCATCGCACTGATCTACCCGCCGGCCTTCTCGTGGTTTCTGGACTACGGGCTGATCACACCGGGGCTTCAGATCATCATGCTCGGCATGGGGCTCACCCTCGAGCTCTCCGACTTTTCGCGTGTTTTCCGCGCTCCCGCGCCCATCCTCTGGGGGGTGCTGTTGCAGTATACCGTCATGCCGCTCCTCGGTTGGGGCATGGGGTATCTGTTCCAACTTCCTACGCCGTTTGCGGTCGGACTGGTACTGGTTTGCTGTTGTCCGGGCGGGACGGCGTCCAACCTGATCACCTACTTGGCCAGGGCCGATGTCGCGCTCTCGGTGTCGATGACCGCGTTTTCGACGATGCTCGCCGCAGCATGCACGCCCCTGCTCACCGCTTGGCTCGTCGGCAGCCGCGTCGATGTCGACGGCTGGGGGTTGTTCGTGAGCACGGCCAAGGTAGTGCTCGTCCCGGTCGCGGTCGGGCTCCTCATGCGCCACTATCTGCCAAAGCTCACCGAACGGCTTCTGCCCATCGCGCCCGCTGCTGCCGTCTTGATGATCGTCTTGATCGTCGCCGCGATTCTTGGCGCGCAGAAAGGCGCTGTGCTCGAGTCCGGCCTGCAGCTCCTCGGTGCCGTGCTCAGCGCGCATGCCCTGGGGTTCTTCCTCGGCTACCTGCTCGGGGGTCTGAGTGGCGGCTTTGGGACCGTTGCGCGCACGACGTCGATCGAGGTAGGGATGCAGAACTCGGGACTGGGCGCAGTTCTCGCGCACGCCCACTTTGCCAATCCGTTGACCGCGATTCCGAGTGCGATCTCCGCGATGACCCATTGCATCCTCGGGAGCGCTCTGGCTGCTTACTGGGCTCGGCGGCCGTCATCCGCAGTGGTTACCCGTTTCTGACGGACACTACTTTGGGGGGCCAATCTCGCTTTTTGTAAGCCAGATCACAGCCTTCAGAAATCTTGTGTAACTGTTTTCTTGTAGTCATGCTAGATTTCAAGGGCTTGTCTGAGGAGTGCCGACCGATGAAAGCTCAGCTTAGTCTAGTGCTCGCAGTGCTCCTGCTAACCGCTACGGCCTGCAACGTCTATGACTCCAATGTGCTCGAAAAAGGCCTTGCGACCGTTCCAGACAGGCCCGCGCCGGGCACGAGCTCCAAGAACGATGACGCCGAGGTGGTCCTGGCATTCCGCAACATCTCTCTCGACCAATCCGGGGACCGCTGGCGCCGTTTCGGTCTCGACCTGGACGGAATGAACACCGCGTCGGTCGACGATCCCGCCGAATGCGTGGCGGCCGACGGAAACCCGCCGCTCGACGGAGATAGGGGCATCGACAATGCGTTTGGCCACTACGTTCTTCCGATCGTGGTGAGCTTGATGTCGTGCCTCGAAGACAACGTCGCGCTCAATCAAGGGCTCGGCAGAGGCACGGCGTTACTCCGGCTGCGCGATTGGAACGGGACCCCCAACGACGCGAAAGTCGACGTGTCGGTGCTCGCGGCCGTGGATGGCACCTCACTCGATGATGTCTCGGGCGTGCAATGGGGAGGGGCCGACGGCTCGGACCTCATGCTGCCAGACGGTACCGCAGAAGCACCAGACCCGGCTTGGGACGGGGAGGACTACTTCTTCGTCGATCCGTCGAGCGTGGTTGCGGGCGACTTGGATCATCCGGAGGTCTGGAAAACCGACGCGTACATCACCAATGGCCGCGTCGTGCTTCCGCTAGATACCGCCGCCACGTTTGTGTTTCTGACCGGTCCGGGCAGCTTCTCGATCTCAATGACAGGATTCCTGATCGCGGACATCCGCGAAGGCGCAGATGGCCGGTGGATCCTCGAGAAGGGGATGATCGCTGGGCGCTTCCCGGCGGGTGAGCTCGTCGCCACGCTGAAGCCCTTGGGCATTTGTGATGATGCCTTCCGCGCCAGCGTCGTCGGCCTGCTCACCGACAATCTCGACCTCCGGATCGATCCCGAGCTGGGGAGCCCGGACGAGCCATGCACGGCGACGAGCGTCGTTTTCAGCTTCCAGGGCTTGGAGGCACGGATCGCGGATCAGATCGCACCGGTCCAGCTCCCGATTCCCGACCCCTGTGCGGGCGCTGGGCAACAGAGCGGAGTCGAGCCGGCCTTCTATCGCTGTTGTCGCTCGGTAGAGCTCAGCACCCCGGAGTCGCTTCCCGCCGATTGTACCGCCGAGGACTTGCAGCCTTATGCGGACTCGCCGAATCCGATCCCAGTGCCGCTCGAAGAGGGCTTCTAGTCGACTTCGAAAGACTCGCCGCAGCCACAGTCGCCGGTCGCGTTAGGATTGTTCCACTTGAAGCCATAGCGCATCAGGCTCTGCTCCCAGTCGAGCACCGCGCCCTCGAGAAACGCGATGCTCCGGTTGTCGACGATGACCTTGAGGCCGTCGAAGTCGAACACGAGGTCTTTGCCAGGCCGGATTTTCTTGGCGAAGTCGTAGACGTAGTAGTAGCCGGAGCAGCCCCCGCCTTTCACGCCGAGCCGCAGGCCCTCGACGGGCGCGTCGGCATCAGCGAGCTTCTGCTTGGCCATCTGCACGGCTTTGGGTGTCAGCGTGATGCCTTTCGCTTCGCTCATCGTATCTATGTAAGGCGGGGGCGGTCGTTCCGCCAGGTCGGAGGCCATCTCACCAATCGATGGGCTTTCCGCGCGCCCTGCGAGCCCAGAGCGGGGAGCGTTCTCGGAGGTGCCGGACGACCTCGATGACCGTATCGGCCACAGTCCGGACTTCGGCCGCCGTCGTGTGCCGCCCGAGCCCGAAGCGAATGGAAGCGGCGCTCCAGTCCTTGGGGACGCCCATGGCCTCGAGGACGTAGCTTGGGCCCGGCTCGGCGCTGCTGCACGCCGAGCCACTCGAAACCGATACGGCCTCGCATAGATCGAGGAGGAGCCGCGCCCCGTCGACGTAGCCGAACGACAGGTTGAGGTTGCCTGGATGCCGCGGGCTGGCCGCTCCGTTGAGCCGAACCTCTTGGATTTCATCGAAAAGACGATCCTTCAACATGTCGCGCAGCGACGCGAGCCGTGCTGCCTCTTCGCGGCCTTCGGTCCGCATGATCTCAGCCGCGGCGCCAAAACCCACGATGCCTGGTACGTTGAGCGTGCCCGAGCGCAAGCCACGTTCATGGCCGCCGCCATGCATCTGCGCGGCGGGGATGCCGTGCGCTTGAAGGGATTGTCGAACATAGAGCGCTCCTACGCCCTTGGGCCCGTACATCTTGTGGGCGGAGAAGCTCGCCAAGTCGATGTGCATGTCGTCGACCGAGAACGGCAGGTATCCGAGGCCTTGCGCCGCGTCGCAGTGAAATAGAATGTCGCGCTCCGCGGTCAAAGCGCCGATGGCAGCGAGATCCTGAACGACGCCCACCTCGTTGTTGGCGAGCATCACCGTCACCAACACGGTTTCGTGGGTGAGCGCTTCGGCGACGGCATCGGGGCAGATGTGTCCCTGGGCATCGACGTCGAGCCGGGTGACCCGCCAACCTTCACGTTCGAGCGCGACGCAGCTATCGAGCACAGCCTTGTGCTCCGTCCGCGCGGTCACGATATGCCTGCCGTCCTGCCGACGCGCCTGCGCTACGCCGAGGATCGCGAGGTTGTCGCTTTCCGTAGCTCCGGAGGTGAAGATCAGCTCGTCCGGCCGGGCGCCGACCAGTCCGGCCACCTGAGCTCGGCCGAGCTCTACAGCCTCACGCGCGACCTTGCCGTGTGCGTGTGTCCGGCTGGCTGCATTGCCAAAGCGCGTCACGAAGTACGGCAGCATGGTGGCAAGCACCCGCTCGTCGACGGGGGTCGTCGAGTGGTGGTCCATGTAAATAGGCGCTTTGCTCATCGGTCCAGTTAAGCCTAGCGCCGACCCTGTGCGCCTCCAACGTGTTGGTCTATGCTCCGTGCATGGCAGAAGCGAGCGTCCTTTGCGCAACCGATTTGACCTCTGCAAGCCCCCGAACCGTCGATCTGGCGGTTGCGGCCGCCAAAGCCTTTGGCGTGCGGCTCGACCTCGTTCACGTCCTCGACGATGCGGACTCGTGGTGGCCGGAGTCCCCCGAGATTCAAGCGGCCGCCGAGGCAGCCAAAGAAGACTCGACACAATACGAAGCCGTGCTCGAGGCCCAGCTCGAGAAGGAAAGGGAGCGGTGCGCCGCTACTGGCATCGAGTGCGAAGCCTTCGTCATCCGCGGCCGGCCGTGGCGTGTGATTTCGGAGCTAGCCAACGAACGAGGGGCGTTCCTGATTACCATTGGCTCTTATGGGTCGAGCGGCCCGCGGTCGGTCGATGGCAAGGGAGCGACCGAGTGGGTCCTCGGCTCGACCGCGCAACGCGTCGTCCGCTATGCGGATAGCCCTGTCTTCGTCGCTACCGGTGATGCCCCGATTCCAGAAGCGCTTCATGAGACGAAGTGGCTGGTTGGCACCGACTTCTCGGATGCGTCGTCAGCGGCCGTTGCCTGGGCAAAGCGTGCAGCTGCGCGGGTCAGCGGTGAGCTGCACATCGCCAACGTCATCATTCCAGCTGGCGGGGAAGACAAGCCCGATGAGCAGCGGACCTGGCGCCAGGTCTTGCGCGACCAAAGCAAGCTCGAAGCAGGCAAGCAGCTCGAAGAATACGTGGCCGAACAAGCACCCAACGCAATCGCGCACCAGGTTCTTTCGTCGGATTACGTCTCCCATGCACTGTGTAAGGAAGGAGAAGAAATCGGCGCCGACATCCTGGTGGTGGGTGCGCGCAGGCCTGGCGTATTGAGCGGCTGGTTGCTTGGCAGCACGGCCTCGCGCTGCCTCCGAATCGCGTCCGTGCCGGTGTTAGTCGTCCCCGAGCAAGCTCGGTAGTTCGTCGATGCTTTCGGCGTTGTGGTCTCGCTGATACTGCGCGATTCCGTCCGGACCTTTTCGGTCAGCCCAGCGCTGCATTTGATCGCGCTCGCCTTGGTAGTCGTAGAGAGGCACGCCATAGCCGCAGGAGTCGCTGATGCGGTTCGCGCGAACTCGGATGATCGCGCGCATCCCAGGATAGTCTGCGAACCGTGTCCTAAGGGTTTCGAAGTCTTCGTCGTGCGGCTCCACCACCTCGCCGGTCCCATGCACACGCACGATGCGGGGCGGGCCTTCGAACGCGCAGAACATGATGCAGATGCGACCGTTTTCCCGAAGGTGCGCGATGGTTTCGACGCCGCTTCCGGTGAGATCCAGATATGCGATCGTTCGATCGTCGAGGACGGCCAAAGTACCGGCGAGGCCTTTTGGTGACACGTTGATGTGCCCGTCCGCGGTCAACGGCGCAGTCGCCACGAAGAACATCTTTTGCTTGTCGATGAAGGCGCGGAGCTTGCCGTCGATCGCGTCGAAAGTCTTGGCCATGGGGGCAAGCTTGACACCTGCCTGAGCGTACTCTAGATCCACATACAGGACTGAGGCGGTCCTGTATATAAGCGTCTGAAAATGTTACGAATTTCAAAGATGACGGATTACGCTGTCGTATTGGCGACGCACTTGGCTGCGGTCGACCGGCCCCATGCTGCCCGCGACCTGGCCGTGCAGACCCAGATCCCAGAGCCTACCGCGAGCAAGGTGTTGAAAAAGCTAGCGCGCGCCGGGGTCGTCGTCTCGCAGCGGGGCGCCAAGGGTGGCTACGCGCTGGCCCGGTCGCCCCGGCGGATCGGCGTGAACGAAGTCATCGAAGCGATCGAAGGACCGATCGCCGTCACCGAGTGTTCGGATGAGAGGACCGACTCCCTTTGCGAATACGAAACCAACTGTGGGGTGCGGGCCAATTGGCAGCGCATCAATCTCGCCGTTCACAGCGCGCTTTCCGAAATCACGCTGGCAGACATGGCATTGCCGGGTACGGCGGAGTTGGTCTCGCTTGCCCGCTCGAGCACGGACGCACAGAGGATGCGCGCCGTGGATCCGCACACGAGCGACGTTCACTGAGTTGGAGTGACTCATGTCAGCAGCAACCGACACGATCGACGAGATTCTCAAGCAGGGCTATGAGGCGGGTTTCGTCACCGACATCGCGCAGGAATACGCTCCGCCAGGGCTGAGCGAAGAGATCATCACCTTCATCTCGAAGAAGAAACGAGAACCGGACTGGCTTCTCGGGTGGCGGCTCAAGGCGTACAGGCGATGGCTCGAGATGGAAGAGCCCACCTGGGCGAAGGTGAGCTACCCAGCAATCAACTATCAAGACATCTGCTACTACGCTGCGCCCAAGACGAACGAAGACGCACCGAAGAGCCTCGAGGACGTCGACCCGGAGCTCCTCGAAACCTATGAGAAGCTTGGAATTCCTCTCCACGAGCGTGAGGTGCTTGCAGGCGTTGCGGTCGATGCCGTGTTCGACAGCGTGTCGGTGGCTACCACGTTCCGTGAAAAGCTCTCAGAGGTTGGTGTCATCTTCATGTCGTTTTCGGAGGCGGTGCAGGAGCATCCCGAGCTCATCAAGAAGTATCTCGGCTCGGTCGTGCCAGTTGCCGACAACTTTTTCGCAGCGCTCAACAGCGCGGTCTTCAGCGATGGCTCATTCGTTTACATTCCCAAGGGCGTGCGCTGCCCGATGGAGCTTTCGACGTACTTCCGAATCAACGCTGCGAAGACCGGTCAGTTCGAGCGGACGCTCATCATCGCCGACGAAGGGAGCCATGTGAGCTACCTCGAGGGATGCACGGCGCCCATGCGTGACGAGAACCAACTTCATGCTGCGGTGGTCGAGCTGGTCGCGCACGAGGGCGCGCAGATCAAGTACTCGACGGTGCAAAACTGGTATCCAGGTGACAAGAACGGCAGGGGTGGCATCTTCAACTTCGTCACCAAACGCGGCCTTTGTGAAGGCGCGAGGTCGTAAATCAACTGGACCCAAGTCGAGACCGGTTCGGCGATCACCTGGAAGTACCCGAGCTGCATCCTCAAGGGAGATGACTCGACCGGAGAGTTCTACTCGGTTGCGCTCAGCAACAACCGTCAGCAAGCCGATACCGGCACCAAGATGATCCATCTCGGCAAGAACACGAAGTCTACGATCATTTCGAAGGGGATCAGCGCCGGTCATGGGCAGCAGACCTATCGGGGCGGCGTGAAGATTTCTCGGGGCGCGACCAACGCCCGTAACTACACTCAGTGCGATTCGCTGTTGATAGGCGACAAGTGCGGCGCGCACACGGTGCCGTACGTCGATGTGCGCAACAGCACGGCGAAGCTCGAGCACGAGGCGACGACCTCGAGTATCGGTGAAGACCAGCTTTTCTATTGCCTGCAGCGGGGCCTTTCCGAGGAGGACGCGGTGAGCCTCATCGTCAACGGTTTCGCCAAACAAGTGTTGAAGGAGCTGCCGATGGAATTTGCAGTCGAGGCGCAGAAGCTCCTCGGCGTTAGCCTGGAAGTAGCGGTCGGCTGATGTTGAAGATCGAAGACCTGCACGTCGAGGTAGAGGGCAAGCCCATTCTCAAGGGCATCGATCTCGAGGTCGCGGCGGGACAAGTGCATGCGATCATGGGGCCGAATGGCTCGGGCAAGAGCACGCTTTCGTATGCGCTGGCTGGGCGCGACGGCTACGAGGTGACCAAGGGGCGAGTGCTTTACAAGGGCAAGGATCTGCTCGCCATGCCGCCCGAGATGCGCGCCGCCGAAGGGCTCTTTCTCGGCTTTCAATATCCGGTCGCGATTCCGGGGGTGAGCAACATCTATTTCTTGAAGGCTGCCCTCAATGCCATTCGAAAGTACCGTGGCGAGGAACCGCTCGACGCGATCGATTTCATGAAGCTCTCGAAAGAGAAAGCCGCATTGGTGCAGCTCCCCGATGAGCTCACCAAGCGCTCGGTGAACGATGGCTTCAGTGGCGGCGAGAAAAAGCGTAACGAGATCTTTCAGATGGCCATGCTCGAGCCGTCGCTTGCAGTGCTCGACGAGACCGACTCCGGGCTCGACATCGATGCGCTCAAAGTCGTGGCCGAGGGCGTGAACGCATTGCGCAGCCCCCAACGGGCGATGCTCGTCATCACGCACTATCAACGGCTGCTCGATCACATCGTGCCTGACGTCGTGCACGTGCTGATCGACGGCCGCATCGTTCGAACAGGAGACAAGGACCTCGCTAAGCAGCTCGAAAAGGAGGGGTACACCGAGGTTCGGGACGCGCAACAGCTGTGACAGATGCCAATCGCCAGAAGCTCCTCGCGAGCCTTCCGACCTCATTTGAGACGGGGCCCGCATGGTTGCGCGCGCTTCGCGGGCGGGCGGCCGCAGCGCTTCGGGAGCAGGGCCTTCCCACTAAGAAGACCGAGGAATGGCGGTTCACTCCGGTACGCTCGATCATCGATGCCGTGTTCGTGCGGGAGGACGGGCGCGTTTCCACACTGGTCTCTTCGATACCCGATGGTGTCCGCGCGCGTAGTCTGAGGCAAGTCCTGCAGGCCGACCCCGGACTCTTGGAAGCGCGACTCGAGCTAGGCGGCGCACCGACCCACTTCGCTGCGCTCAACACCGCGCTTTTCACGGATGGCCTCTGGATCGATGTGCCGGCGGGCACTGTTGTCGAGGCGCCGATCGAGCTCCGGCATGCGATTGCTGGGTTCGCGGAGACGCGCGTCGCTTATCCGCGGGTTCTCGTCACCGTCGGCGACGGCGCCGAGCTCACTTTCATCGAAACCTACGCCGGCAGTGAAACGAGGCAGCTCATCAACGCGGTCGTGGAGGTCGACCTCGGGCGCAACGCCAAGATGAGCCACGTGCGTATTCACGACAATGCGGGCCTGCAGGTGGGCCGGGTGGACGTTCGTCAGGATGCAGAGAGTAGCTATCGCTCGACGGTGGTGACCTTGGGTGGGGCTCTCCTACGCTTTGACGTCCGTTGCTTGCTCCAGGGCAAGGGCGCCGAGTGCCAGCTCGACGGCGCGTATCTGGTCGACGGTGAGGATCACGTCGATCACCATACCCAGGTCGAGCACGAGGCCGCGCATTGTCGAAGCCGACAAACCTACAGGGGTATCGCTTCGGGGAAGGGGACGGCCGTGTTCGACGGCATCGTCGTCGTTCATCGTGATGCACAGAAAACGGAAGCCCATCAGGAGAACCGCAATCTGCTCCTTTCGGATGCTGCGACGGTGCACACGAAGCCGCACCTGGAAATCGATGCAGACGACGTGATCTGCAGCCACGGCGCAACCGTCGGCTCGTTCGACGAAGACCAGCTTTTTTACCTACGTACGCGGGGCATTCCAGAAGACCTTGCCCGCGCGATGCTGACCTATGCGTTCTTGGAATCGATCGTCGACCGCGTTGGTCAGGAGCCGATGCGTGAGCGCATGCGCGAGGCCCTGCTCGCGCGAATTCCACGTGGTGACGACATTCGGGGGGTCACGTGAGCGACGCGCTGTCCATCGCCTCCTCGGGCCCCGCAGCGTTTGACGTCGAACGCGTGCGTGAGGATTTCCCGGCGCTTCATCAGCAAGTGCATGGAAAGCCGCTCGTCTACCTCGATAGTGCGGCGACCTCGTTGAAGCCTCAGTCGGTGATCGATGCCGTTGCCGATGTTTATGCGCGGGACTGCGCCAACATCCATCGAGCCGTCCATCTGCTCTCGCAGCGCGCGACGGCCCGTTACGAAGAGGCGCGCGAGAAGGTCGGCGCTTTCCTGAACGCGGCCAAGACGACCGAGATCGTGTTTACGCGCGGCACGACCGAAGCGATCAATCTCGCGGCACATAGCTGGGGACGAACGTATCTGCGCGAAGGTGATGAGGTCCTAGTGACGGAGCTCGAGCATCACTCGAACATCGTACCGTGGCAGATCGCCTGCCAACAGACAGGCGCGAAGCTCGTCATCGTCCCCATGACCGATCGCGGAGAAGTGCTGCGGGAGGCTTTCCAGCAGCAGCTCAGTGACCGCACCCGTTTGGTGGCAATTGCGCACGTTTCGAATGCCCTTGGTACCGCGCTGCCGGTTCGCGAGCTGGTCGAGCTCGCGCACGAACGAGGCGCGCTGGCGTTGCTCGACGGTGCGCAGGCCGTGTCGCACGTCGAGGTCGACGTTCAGGCGCTCGACTGTGACTTCTATGCATTCAGCGGCCACAAGCTCTACGGTCCGAGCGGGATCGGCGTGCTCTATGGCAAGGAGCAGCTGCTCGAGGACATGCCGCCTTATCAAGGCGGCGGTGACATGATCCGCTCGGTCACCTTCGAAGAGACGATCTACAACGACCTACCGTACAAATTCGAAGCCGGGACGCCCAACATTGCGGGTGCGATCGGGCTAGGGGCGGCGCTGGACTACTTCAGCTCCTTCGATGCGCAGGCGGTCCATGCTCACGAAAGCGCCGTGCTCCGTTACGCTACCGAAGCGCTCGGGTCGGTCCCCGGCGTGCGGCTGATCGGAACGGCCCACGGCAAGGTCGCAGCGCTTTCGTTCTTGATGGAAGCGGCGCACCCGCACGACATCGGCACGATCGTCGATTTGGAAGGCGTGGCGATTCGCACGGGGCACCATTGCGCCCAACCGGTCATGGAGCACTTCGGCATCGCTGCCACAGCGCGCGCTTCACTTGGCATGTACAACAGCATCGACGACGTCGACGCGTTGATCGGCGCGCTTCAAAAAGTGCGGGAGCTGTTTGGCTGATGGACCTCCGGGAGCTTTACCAAGAAGTGATTCTCGATCACGGCAAGCACCCGCGGAATCAGAGGTTCCCAGACCCGTACAACCGGGAAGGGCGCGGATACAATCCTCTTTGTGGCGATAAGATCACGCTTCGTCTGCAGTTGGACGGCGACATCATCACCGACGTCGGGTTCATCGGGCAAGGCTGTGCCATCTCACAGGCTTCCTGCTCCACTATGACCGAGGCGATCAAGGGTAAGACGATCGGGGAGGTGGAAGAGTTGTTCTCCAAGTTTCGCACGATGGTGACGAGCGATGAGGCGTCTGCAGACGATCTCGAAGCGCTTGGCAAGCTTGCGGTATTCGCCGGGGTCCGAGAGTTCCCGATGCGCGTCAAATGCGCCACCCTCGGCTGGCACACCCTCAATCAAGCCCTTCATGACGACAGCGGCGAAGCGACGACGGAGTAGTGCGATGGGCGACGATATCGAACGCTTGAAGATTCACAAGATCAAACCGCGGGCCACGTCCGACCACATGTTCTTGCCACAGATCGAAGGGCAACCGCCGTCCTCCGAGCCCGTTACCGAGGCCTACGGTGGAATGGGTGACCAAGCCGCGGCCGCCCTCGACCCCAAGGCCGTGCGAGCCGCCATCGTCGACGCGCTTCAAACCATTTACGATCCGGAAATTCCCGTGAACATTTACGAGCTCGGCTTGATCTATGGGGTCGAGGTTGGCGAGGATGGCCGCGTCGAGATCCAAATGACCCTCACTGCGCCCGCATGTCCGGTCGCCGGCGCGCTCGTCGAAGAGGTCGCCGAAAAAACCGGTCGCGTACAAGGCGTCGCCACGTCCCACGTCGAGCTCGTCTGGGACCCCCCCTGGACCCCCGATAGAATGACCGAAGCGGCGAAGCTAGAGCTAGGCATGATTTGAGGCAGTGGCAGTGCCGGTGCCAGTGTGAGTGCCAGCGTCGGTGCCCGTGACAGTGCGCGTGTCGTTGCCCTGTTCCTTCCGCCGTCGCTGCCCTACACTACCTCGTGCTCTATTTTGCGTACGGCTCCAACCTCGATTCGGAGAACTGGGCACTCTGGTGCGAGCGGAAGGGGTATGACCCCATGTCGATCGAGCCGGTCGACCGTGCGTGGCTGCCCGATCACGAGCCGGTGTTCCACTATCGATCCCGCCTTCGCAATGGCGGTGCGCTCGATTTCAGACCTAGATTTGGAACCGCGCTTCCCGGAGCCTTGTTTCGCGTACACGATTGGGAAGGTCTGGACGCCAAAGAAGGGGTATCCGGTGGCTACTACCAGCGCATTTCGGTCACTGCATTGATCGACGACGGGCGAGCCCATTCAGCCACGACCTATCGCGTTTGTGACGCACGTCGGGGTGACTTTGTGGCTCCTGAGTCCGCGTATAGGGACTTGGTCATGCGTGGCTTGTCACGCTTTGGGCATGCTTGCGGAGGGTTCCTTGCTGCAGCCCGAGGCGCCGCCGCTCCGCCGAGCCCAACCGCGATTTTCGCATATGGCACCTTGATGACCGGGCAGCGCAGCCACCATTTGCTGGCATCCCGCGTAAGGCGTGCACACGTCCCGGCTCGGGTCGCTGGCGCATCGCTGGTCCGCATCGACTGGTATCCCGGTCTGGTCCTGCACGACGAAGGTGTGGTTCACGGCGAGCTATACGAGCTCGACGACATCGGGGCGGTCCTCGAAGAGCTCGATTCCTATGAGGACTTTTCAGGTTACCAGAGCGACGGCTCCCTTTACCGGCGCTCTTTGGTGAGGGCCCTCACAAGCGATGGGTCCATGCTTGCCTGGACATACGTCTATTTGGGCGATACCGACGCGGTTTCACGGATCCCATCGGGACGCTGGACGACTCCTTGACGTCCCTGCTGCCAGCCGTACACTAAGAATCGCAATGCACATTCAGTGCGACATTCTGCGTAACTACTTTTTTTGGTTCACCGACTGAGGTGGCCTGCGCGTTTTGTCGCTTAAAGGCCGCCTCTCAGGGCGGCCTTCTTGGTTAATGATCCAGGGTCGTCGTGAGAGGGGCTGGGAGCCCGAACGATGGCACGGACAGACAGAAACCAAACCCCGCAAACCCAGTCTCGCGTTCAAGCGCGACCGCGAAAAGCTACGGTTGTGCATGATGGCTCCGCGTTCCAGCTTGCGGCGGATTTGCGGCGCTACGGTTTCGACGTGGTCGAAGGGCCCCTGCTCTCGTCTTGCGGCCCGCACGACGATCCGGGAACGCTCGCAGTGATCGTGACGCGGCCCGGCGCAACTCGCAGCGACCGTTTGCGAGAGTGGACACACCAGCTGTGTTGGAGAGGCGCTACTCTGCTCGCCGTCGGCGCCGCGGTCGGCCCCGTCGCCGAGTTCTTCGGGTCTCGCCGCATCGCGCCATTGCCAGAGCGCGCCAACGGCCGTTTGGCCAACGTCGGCTCTGCAAGCCAGGGCCTCTTCAGCGGCCTGCCGGCGCAGCTCCGCCTTGCGCTGCCCGTCGGCGACCGCGTCCAGACCTCCGAGCTCAGCTCCGAGTTCAGTGTTACTGCTTGGAGTCAAGACGGCGAGCTGGTCAGCGCCTCCCACGTCTTCCGGCCGGTACACTTGCTGCACGCAGGCGCGCTAGAGAGTGGGGAGGTCGGTCCTGCGGTGCTGAA
>Ga0114931_10001280_pt1 | contig 31989 bp, 23 predicted proteins | sample 2SBtaG_FD_89579 | JGI IMG/M metagenome (GOLD analysis project Ga0114931, IMG submission 89579) | Deep subsurface microbial communities from Kolumbo volcano to uncover new lineages of life (NeLLi) - 2SBTROV14_V59a metaG | ecosystem: Environmental > Aquatic > Marine > Volcanic | place: Kolumbo...
CGACATCGGACGGCGGCACCATGAACGACAACAGCGGCCAACCGCCGGTCGATGTCGGTTTGCTGGCGACGTCGCCGCGGTCGGCATTTCAAAGTCAGTGCGCAATGGCGTGGACTTCGTCATCTGGGGCCTCTCCGCGACGTACCGTGTTGAACCGGCCGGCCGTTTCAACATTGAGCTCGGCAAATTTTTGGCGCCGGTCGGCATTTTCCTGAATCGAAAATGGCCGACCGAGAATCCCTTGCAGGATTGGCCCCTCCTTTACGACTACCGAACAGCGGTCAGCGCCAGCAGATTGGCGCGGAGCCAAAGCGACATTTTACGGGTGCGAGGACAGGGCCAAAACCTGGATTATGTTGGTCCCACTTCAAGCTCCGGCGTGGCACAAAATAAACTGCTCGCACAGCAGCAACCCGCAACACAGCCGCCGGGCCTGCGCATTTTGTCACGTCAGGTTTACCTCACGGGCGCGCAAATTTTCGGTGCTGTCCCTAAGTTTCGCTACCATGTCGGCGTCACCAACGGCGCCCTTTCCAACCCGACGGATGTTAACAATAGCGCTTCGGTGCAACTTATCGGCCGCCTGGTTTACTCGCCACTTTTTGGTCTTGAACTGGGCACCTCGTTCGCCTCTGGTGCCTATCTTAATCGAAACGAAGTCGGAGCAGAGCTCACCGCTCAGGGCCAGAGCGCTAATGATTTCAGACAGAACACCATCGGTGGCGATCTCGCCTACAGCGTCGGACATCTGGTACTGTTTTCGGAGATTTTTTACAATAGTTGGGAAACGCCCGGGTTCGACGAAAATCTGGATGCGGTGGCCTTTGACGTCGAAGTGAAGTATTCCTTTCTGCCGCGCTTTTTTGCCGCCGCCCGTTTCAGTCGGATCGATTTTCAGGAGATTTCCGACCCGGAAGATGTCGACGGTGACGGCGATTTGCGCGAGCCCTGGGACTATGATGTCGACCAATTAGAGGTTGGCGTTGGCTATCATTTCAATCGCAATGGCCTGCTCAAGATCATGCGTGTCATGAACAACACGCACGATATTCCCGGCGGCGACCCTTCCGATGATCTCGTGAATTTGCAATTTGTTGTGAGTTTCTGACCATGGCGCAAGTGAGCCTGAAAACAAAAGTCCTTTTGCCCGTGGCGATAATGGTTCTGGTAGTGATCGTCGGGGCCCTGTTCGTCGTGAATCAGGTCGTTAGGCGGCAGGTGTTTGCCATGGTTTCGCAGGAATTGCGCCGCTCTGTCAAGGTCTTTGAAGAAATGCAGGACAAGGAACTGAACCTGCTGCGCGAAAGGAGTTGGGTGATTTCGGAGGTGCCACAATTGAAAGCGGCCGTGGACACCGGAGATTCGACGACGGTGCAACGAGTGTCAGACGAAATCTTCAAGACCCTGGGCAGCGATATTCTGGTCGTGGCAGACCGCAAAGCCCGTATTTTGTCCCAAAATGGTCTTTCAGCGAGAGAGCTGGCAAATCTGAGCCTCGACCCACGATTGAGCTCACACAATATCATGCGGGATACGACGGCGGTGCTTGAAGTGATGGGAAGTGTTTATCAACTCCTCAGCGTGCCGATTCTAACCAACGATGAAATTTCGGGAGTTTTTATTCTGGGTCGGGTTATAGCCGGAACTCGCATCGACCGCAACTATCTGACAAAGGCCAGAGGGTTGGTGGAATGCGAAATAGCCCTGACATCTGCGCATGGCGTGACCGCGACCACCATAACTTCCAGCGTTGTGGAAGGGGATGAGGGGCGGTTCTTCGCAAGATCCGCACGCGCTGACAAAAATATTTTTCCGATCGAATTGCACGATGAAGATTACATCGCAACCCAAACTGCAGACCACTATTTTGTCCTTTTCAAGTCGGTAGAGCAAGCCTTCGTCAGCATCATGCGGCCCATCGAGAAAACCATGATCATTATCGGCTGCTTTGCGATATTGGCAGCACTGCTTATCAGCAGCTTCGTTTCGTATGGCATCGTTACGCCGGTCCAGAAGCTGGTGCAGGCAACCGAAGAGATCACTTCCGGTGATTACGATCATGGTTTGGAGGTTCGTTCCACAGATGAGATCGGCCGTCTGACCGCTAAATTCGATGAGATGCGAGAAGCCCTGCGGCAGAAAATGGCGCAACTACAGGAACGCAATTCAGAACTTGAGCAGGCCCTGCAGCAGCTTGAAACGGCGCAGCAGGAGTTGGTTCGAACAGCACGATTAGCTGCGACGGGCAAGATCACAGCCCAGCTCTCACACGAATTGAATAACCCCATTCACAATATTCAGAGTTGCATCGAGGCTGCCCAGAAGAAAATCTCTGGTGGCGAATCCGGCAGTGAATTCGTTAACCTTGCCCACGACGAAGTGCTGCGAATCGGCAAGCTAACCAAACAGATGCTGGACTCGTACCGCCCTTTGGCTCATGGCAGGGAGCAAGTCAACGTCAACACCATGCTTGAGATGTTGCTCAAATCGTCTGATTGGACGCGGCAAAACGGATGTTTCGAAGTGCAAACAGAACTGAGCCCGACCATCGCCACGGTCCTTGCTTCGGAAGACCAGCTAAAGCAAGTCTTCTTGAACCTCTTCTTAAATGCCCGCGACGCAATGCCGGGTGGCGGTACGCTCTCGATTAGGACAGAGCAGAAACAGGACAAGCTGTGGATCACGTTTATGGACAGCGGTTGCGGGATCCCCGCCGAAAACCTGGACAAGATTTTTGAAGCATTTTTCACAACAAAGTCAGAAGCCAATGGTGTCGGGTTGGGCCTGTCCGTTAGTTACGGCATCGTTCAAGGTCATGGCGGCGACATTCAGGTACGGAGTGAGATAGGAGAAGGTGCAACGTTTACGGTGGTACTGCCCGTCTCCTGAGCAGCCATTCTTAATAGCGCAGGTTAACCATGAGCAAGCGGCAACAGATCCTACTTGTGGATGACGACAAGACATTTCAGACTGTAACCCGGTCGTTCTTAGTGGACGCCGAGTACGATGTCGACGTCGCCGGGTCTGCAGAAGGCGCGGAGGAGCGCATCCGCGAGAAACAGTACGACCTGGTCCTGACCGATCTTAGAATGGCAGGCAAGGACGGCATCGCCTTCTTGCGGTTCCTTGCGACGTGGTCGCCCCAAACGCCTGTGGTGATGGTGACCGGTTTCGCCAGTGTTGATTCGGCGGTGGAAGCTATGAAGGCGGGCGCGCAGGATTACCTGACCAAGCCTTGCAGCAACGAGGAACTGCTTCTCAAAATAACACGGACAATTGAAAAGAACCGGGCCCAAATCGAGTTGGCGCGTCTGCGCGAGGAAATCAGGGGCAGCTACACATTTGAAAATATCATTGGCAAGAGTCCCGCCATGCAGGCGGTCTTCACGCTGATCACACAAGTCGCCGAAACGGACGCCAGCGTTCTAGTCCAGGGCGAAACCGGCACGGGGAAAGAGATGGTGGACAGAGCCATCCATTATCATAGCCTGAGAAAAGATAAACCGTTCATTTCCGTCAACTGCGCGGCGCTTACCGAGAGTCTGCTGGAAAGCGAATTGTTTGGCCATGAAAGAGGCTCTTTTACCGGTGCCGTCAAACAGAAACTCGGTCGGTTTGAGATGGCAGATGGCGGCACCCTTTTTCTGGACGAGGTGGGCGACCTGCCGTTGACAACTCAGGTAAAATTGTTGCGGGTGATTCAGGAACGCGCCTTCGAAAGAGTCGGTGGCACAGAAACGATTCAAACAGATATCCGAATCATTTCGGCGACCAATCAGGACCTAAAGCAGGCGATCCAGGAAAAGACGTTTCGTGAAGATTTGTACTATCGTTTGAATGTCATGCCGATCAACCTGACGCCACTGAGACAACGGCCAGAAGACACGACGATTCTGGTGCAGAGTTTTGTGGAAAAGTATGCCAAACGGAATTCGAAAAAAATTACCGGGGTTGCCCCTGCCGCCCTCGAGATTCTCCTCCAATTTGAATGGCCCGGGAATGTCCGGGAACTGGAGAATACGATGGAACGTGCGGTCATCCTCTGCAATGGCGACCGCATCGAGGTGGAGCATCTGGTGTCGTTGCACCAGGACAAGGAGACGGAATTGTTGCGTGATGCCGTGCAGCAATCTATCACAGAAGATCAACTGACCAGATTGTACGCCCGGATGATGCTTCAGGAGCACCAGGGCAACAAGAAAGAAACCTGCAAGGTTCTGGGAATCAACTTTAGAACCTTGCAAAGCCGCCTAGGGCTTTGAGGTACCATCCATTTAGCTGTTCCACATCAATTAAAACCTGGATTCTTCTGACCGTAACGAAAAGGGATGATTTCGGCCTCCCGGCCGCCACGCTGATTGTCCAACCGTCGGGCTCATTGCAGCCACTGCAAATATTACAGTAAGGACAATTGTACCGCCTGCAATCGGTGGCTTTTCTCTGATTCGCAGGAGCGATGCCCAATTGGCCACTTTAGCCTCAAGTATCCGCCGGCCACGTTTCTTCCCAGACGGGCTCACCTTTGGCACAAAAGTTGACGTTTTATCTCATCGTCACAATTCCTTTTCCGCACGGACCACCAAATAATACTTTTTTTTGCCTAACCTTAAGGAGGGATAGTTATGAAAAGGTTGATAGTGTGTTGCGCAATCCTACTGAGCGTCGGGTTGCTAACGGAACCTTTGCCGGCGCAGACCCACTTCACTGCGGTTCTTACCGGCGAACAGGAAGTGCCTGCGGTTGTAACAGATGCGTCGGCTACCGCCACATTTACCCTGACTGAAGAAGGGCTGACTTACAGGATTACCGTCAATGGTTTGACCATCGGCGGGCCCGGGGCTCATTTCCACAATGGTGCCGCCGGCGCCAATGGCCCCATTGTTCGGCATATAGAAGACGATTTCGTGAACAACACGGCAACCGGAATTTGGCGTTCGACCGACACCGAACCTCTTACCGATGATTTGCTAGTAGAACTCATGTTGGGGAATATCTATCTTAACATCCATACAGACACCAACCTTCCTGGCGAAGTGCGCGGACAGCTTCACCTAGATGGTGGGACGGGTCTGACAGCGAAACTGACTGGCGCCCAGGAGGTGCCGCCCCTAGAGACCAGCGCTTCCGGTAGCGCTGCGCTGGTTCTGACAGATTATGGCCTGGCTTACAAAGTAACCGTAACGGGCCTGACTATCGGGGGCCCCGGGGCACATTTTCATAACGGTGCCGCGGGTACCAACGGCGCGATCGTGCGTCATATTGAAGATGACTTTGTCAACAATACCGCCAAAGGGATCTGGCGCGCCACTGATGCGGAACCGCTGACAGAGGAGCTGATAGCCGCTCTCTTACTCGGAGAGATTTACTTCAATGTTCACACTGCTGCGAACCCTCCTGGTGAGATCAGAGGCCAGGTGCTGTTGAATGGCGGGAGCAGTTTTTCGGCAGAACTTGGCGGCGACCAGGAAGTGCCGGCGATCCAGACCGACGCCTCAGGTACTGCCTCGCTTGTGCTGACTAATTACGGCCTGGTTTACAGGGTGTCAGTCACCGGGTTGACTATCGGGGGTCCCGGGGCACATTTTCACAACGGTACCGCGGGTGGAAACGGCCCGATTGTGCGTCACATAGAAGACGACTTCCTCGCCAATACAGCCATTGGCATTTGGCGAGGCACAGATGCTGAACCGTTAACGAATGAGTTGCTTGCGGAACTATTGTTGGGGAACATTTATCTGAATGTGCATACGGATGCGAATCCCGCTGGTGAAGTGCGTGGCCAGGTCCTCTCCAATACCGGAGCGAGCTTCATGGCCAGTTTAACCGGCGATCAAGAGGTTCCTGCGGTGGCGACGGATGCCTCTGCTACGGCCAGCTTCACGCTAACCGAGGAAGGTCTTGCTTACAGGGTTACCGTGAACGGCCTAACTATTGGCGGTCCCGGTGCCCACTTTCACAACGGCGCTGCGGGCAGCAACGGGCCCATCGTGCGCCACATCGAAGATGATTTTGTCAATAATACCGCTACCGGTATCTGGCGATCTTCCGATGTTGAAGCGCTGACGGATGAATTGCTGGTTGAACTATTGTTGGGGAACATCTATCTGAACATCCACACTGACTCGAATCTCCCTGGCGAAGTTCGTGGTCAAGTACTCGTAAATGGAGGTACAAGCTTTTCGGCTGATTTGACCGGTGCTCAAGAAGTCCCTTCCATCGAGACAGATGCGAGTGGCACTGCGTCATTTGTGCTCACAGATGCTGGATTAGCTTACAAGGTCACGGTTAACGGCCTAACAATAGGCGGTCCTGGGGCCCATTTTCACAACGGTTCAGCGGGAGCCAATGGCCCCATCGTTCGGCACATCGAAGACGACTTTGTGAACAATACCGCTATCGGCCTTTGGCAACCCACCGATGCGGAACCTTTGACGGATGACTTGGTGGTCGCTTTATTGTTGGGTAACATTTATCTTAACGTGCATACGGACGCCAATCCTCCTGGTGAAGTTCGTGGTCAAGTTCTCGTCAACGGCGCGACCGCTTTTTCTGCAGCACTCGATGGCAGCCAGGAGGTCCCACCCCTTGCAACGGATGCGTCCGGAACCGGTGACTTCACCTTGACCGACGCCGGCTTACGATACAACGTTACTGTTACGGGTCTGACTATCGGCGGTCCTGGCGCCCACTTTCATAATGGCGCTTTGGGCGCAAATGGTCCAATCGTCCGTCATATCGAGGATGATTTTGTTAGTAACACGGCCGCAGGCATTTGGCGTTCGCAGGACAGCTCTCCCTTAACAAATGAACTCCTCGCCGCTCTACTCCAGGGAAATATCTATCTGAATGTCCACACGGATGCGAATCCTGCCGGAGAAGTCCGGGGACAACTAAATTCTTCAGGGATTTTAGTGACAAGTGTGGAACGGATAGATGGCCGGGGTAACGTGCCGAATAACTTTGAGCTGGCTCAGAACTTCCCCAATCCCTTTAATCCTTCAACGGCAATACAATTTGACCTAAATCGGCCGGGCCGTGTTGTTCTCAAGATTTACAACATGATTGGTCAAAATGTGGCAACAATTGTGGACGAAAACCTGGTGGCAGGAACCTATCGCGTTTCATTTGAAGCCGCCAATCTGCCATCAGGGGTCTACGTCTATAGATTGCAATCTGGTGGCAGAGTCGATTCTCGCAAAATGTTACTCCTGAAATGATCTTACCCTTCAACGTCAGCATGGTGTCGCCTGTAGCGTGCTTCGTATAGGCGACACCTGCTGAGTATAAAATGTTCGGTCTTACGAAATCTCGTCTTAATGTCTATGAACTTGAAAAGAGACGGATATGAAAATAAAGCATTGGTTGCCCTGCCTTGGGTTTGCCCTTGGCGCCTGGGTTGTTCTGAGCACTACCAGGTTAGAAGCACAAACAGAGGTGACGCTCGTGCCCGCCAAGGACAATACCATTTATGAAAATGCTGCTGGTTCCTTGAGCAACGGATCAGGAGAGTATCTCTTTGTTGGCAATAACGGGCAAAACCTGACACGGCGGGCACTCCTTGCGTTTGACCTTACTAATGGAGAAATCCCTGCAGAGGCTACTATTGAGAACGTGAGCCTGGTATTGCACATGTCGAGAACCAGCTCTGGAACGCAAATGGTTGAATTGCACAGGGTTACACAGAATTGGGGGGAGGGGATGTCCGATGCTGACGGAAATGAAGGAGGAGGTGCCGCCGCAACTCCAGGAGAAGCCACCTGGGTTCACACGTTTTTCGATACCACAAGCTGGCAGACAATCGGTGGCGATTTTTCGCCAGTTGTAAGCGCTTCTGCGGCGGTTACGGACACGGGTTCTTATTCCTGGGTTTCCACGCCCGAGATGGTAGCCGACGTTCAGGATTGGTTGGCAAACCCTTCATCTAATTTTGGCTGGATACTCACTGGCAATGAAGCATCTGGCATCACGACCAAGCGGTTTGATTCAAGGGACAACCTGACCCCACAGCATGTACCGGCACTGCTTGTCAGTTTTTCTCTCGTCACCGGTGTCGATGAAGGACCCCGAACTCTGCCTTTCGATTCCAGCCTTGGCCAAAATTATCCGAACCCATTTAATCCATCGACAACAATCGAATACACGATTCCGCCGTCAGAAACGGCCGCCTTTGTTCGTCTCGAGATATTCAATTTGCTCGGACAAAGAACAAGGACTCTGGTGAACACGACTCAGGCAGCTGGATTCTATAAGATACAGTGGGATGGCAAATCAGATAGCCAAGTCGAAGTGGGTACCGGAACTTATTTTTATCGTTTGAGCACAAACGGGAAAATCAGGACAAAGCGCATGGTGCTTCTGCGCTGAAAATTTGGGATGCAAATTGTACTCTTCCTCCTCGGAAAACGGATTACCAGAGAGCAGCCCGTTTTCGACTGGCTATATTCTCGCCTGCAGACTTCGAAAAATGAGCCAGTGGAAGGAAGTCCGCCCTATAAGACGAATGGAGAAAAGTATTCTCCCGATCACAAAATTTACAATAAAGACAGATTAGCAATTGCAGAAAATCTAATCCGCAACTTCGTTCTTGTTACCATAGGCAAGCAACACAGCATAATAAAACAATAAATAACAAATATTTAGAACTAACTCAAGTACGATGGTATGTCGTTTGCACATGCTACAGTGTTCACACACGCAGGAGGTCGGGCTGGGAAGCCCGCCCCTGCCCCTTAGGGGGATTTTGACTTGCGTATCATGTTAATAATGCTAAATTGAGAGCCATCATTACGGATTGCTCTTTTTTTGATCGTTCCGTTGATTTGTCGATAGGTTTGCAATTGCCTGCATTGACTCTTTAATCAGGCGTGGCAAATGCTCAATTCCTCTCATCGAAATCCTGCTGTTATCACCCATTCAATGATTTGTTTAGGAGCAAAAATGGTTGGACAAAAAATGTTTTCTCTGGCGTGGACACATCTTCTTCTGAGTCTTGCCGTTTTGTCACTTTTTGCGTCAGGATTTGCCCAAAGCCAATCGCTGCCCCGTGCTGAGGTAGAAAAAGCAACTGCGGAATTACGCGGCCAGAAGGTCTACAATCGCGCTTGCATCGCCTGCCACGCACGATCGGGGGACGGCAACGGACCGGCGGCAAAATATCTGAATCCGCTGCCGCGCGACTTCACCGCAGGCACCTTCAAATTTCGGTCTACGCCGAGTGGTGACCTGCCCACCGACCAGGACCTGTATGATACGATTACAAACGGCATTCCGAGAACGATGATGCCTGCCTGGGAGGGTCTTCTAACCGAAAAAGAGCGCCACGATGTCGTGGCTTATGTTAAAACTTTTTCAGACAAGTTTCGTCAGAATCGAACCGGAACTCCCATCAAGATCACACCTGACCCGGGGATGACTCCTGAAACGCTGGTTGAAGGCAAGAGCATTTACATGATTATGGAATGTTGGGCATGCCATGGGACGACGGGCAAAGGCGACGGTAAATCTGCGAAAACGTTAAAGGACGATTGGGGACACAAGATCAAGCCATTTAATTTTACGCTTGGCAACTACAAAGGCGGTGAGGATCCGAAGAACGTTTACAAAACGTTCAATACGGGGCTGAATGGGACGCCGATGCCCTCTTATGCCGAAGCCTTCCTCTTTGGGGGAGATGGTATTGGCGACCTGTCCGGTTACCGCGAAGCCTATTCGGCCAGTGAGGTTGAAACACTGAAGAATTATCTCGCCGGGCAGCCTAAGGATGATGAAATAGGCACGATGTCCGAGACTGAACTGCACGCGTTGGCGGGCCGCCGCAGTTGGTCTCTGGTGCACTTTGTCAAGTCCCTCTCCCACAAACCCGGCCTTTTCCACAAGCTCTTTGTTGAGGATACGGAAGTTACGAAACATAGGAGCCGGAAAAAATGAAGGTAAGATATAGAAATAGATTTGTTTTCGTCGGACTTGTCGTGGGTGTTGTCACCACGTGGTTTTCATGCCAGGGCGATGGGGCCGGGCTGACGGACAGCGGTGACCCGGTCACCGCAAACAGTACCGGTTTTGCGGCTCAAATACAACCGATCTTCGATACCAACTGTATTCGATGTCACGCTCCAGGCGGAATTGGTTTTAACGGTACGGGTGGTGCTCAGAATAACGGGTTGGACCTGACCCGTGGCAATTCCCACGGCAAGTTGGTGAATCAGCCGACCTTTGAAGCGCCGAATGTCGTGCCGAATGTCCGGGTTCTTCCCGGCCAGCCGGACAGCAGCTACATCGTACAGAAGATCAGTTCCGCGTCGCCCAAATTCGGAAACCGCATGCCACTGGATGGTCCGCCTTTTCTATCCCAAAACGAGATCCAATTGATCCGAGATTGGATTGCCGACGGTGCGCCTGATAACTAGAGGAGAGGAATGGAAATGAAAAGATTTGGACTGGCGTTCGCTATCGCCTTCTTTGTCACCAGCCTGCCTGGTTTGGGCACACCGCCGGTTGGCGCCGAACCCTATCTTGCGATCCGCACGGGCTACAAGTGTAGTCAATGCCACGTCAACCGAACGGGTGGTGGTAAACGCACCGATTTCGGTGTCGTCTATGCGCAGACCAGACTCTATATGAAGCTGATCACATCCAAACAAAGGTCAACCTTCTTTGACGGCAAATTGAACGACCTAATTTCGGTCGGGGCCAATTTTCGTGCGGATGATGTTTCTCTGCGCCGGTTTGAAAATTCCAGGGGCAAGGAAAATTTCAGCAACAATACCAGGATTTCTGAGGCGAATATCTACTTTCAAATGGAGGTTGTGCCAGACGCCTTGACGGTCTACGTCGACCAAACGCTTGCGCCCACCAATGCCAACCGCGAGTTCTTCGGCATGGTGCAGGGATTGCCGATGAATTCTTATCTCAAGGTTGGGCAGATGTTGCTGCCCTACGGTTTCCGTTTGCTTGATGACGACGCCTTCATTCGGAATGAAACCAACTACACGTACAATCTCAGCGGCACCGGCGTTGAAGTCGGTGTAGAACCTGGACCGCTCTCTCTGATCGCCAATGCAACGGATGACCAGTTGTCACTGGTAGGGTCTACGGTTTATCGCAGATTTCGTATCGGCGGCTCATATGGCCGCAACCTGCGTCAATCGGGGGACTATGTTTTGGGTGCCTTTGCCGGCGCCAATTTCGGCCGTTTTACCCTGCTGGGGGAAGGTGATTTCATTCACAGAAACGATGTTGACCGTTTCGCCGGCATCGCTGAATTGAATTTTTTGATTCGGCAGGGTTTTAATTTCAAAGCTTCCTACGAGTTTTTCGATCGAAATACCGATGTATCTAACGACCGGGACGGTCAGGATCGTTTTACCCTGGGGGTCGAACCGTTCATCACTCAGTTTCTGCAACTGGGAATATTTTATCGGATTAATCGCTTTATTCCACAAAACGCACGCCTCAACCAGGATCAATTGACGCTGCAGTTTCACATGTTTTTCTAACGCTGTCCCATGCAACTCAAATGAGTTTGGTGCCGTTAGCTTAAAACACACACAATATGGTCTGCGGGTATGCCGGGTTGAAGAGGGCTTGGCTCGCGACCGCCAGTCGTTGGTTTAAGCAGATTGGAGAGTCATTCATGATGAGAAAAAGCAATTTGGTTTGGATCGGATTTTTCAGCCTGGTGTGTTTGGCTGCCTATCTAAGAGGTGAAAATGAGTCGGCGAAGACGAGCGACTTACGCCTCTCTCAAATGGCGGGACCGGAGCTTTTTTCTAAGAAGAACTGTACTGGCTGCCACACGCTTTCAAAAGAGGCGGACGGCAAACTCACACCTGTCCCCAAAAAGCGAGAGGACGATTGGTTTACGCAGCACGTCTCCGAAAACTCGGAGCTTGTCATCGCCAGCGATAAATCCGCCGGCAAGAAACGGAGAATCTTGCGGAAAGAAGTTGCGGCCTTGAGTGGCTTTCTCTTTGACTCAAGTGACAAACAGAAGACACGGATTCTCGGACTAAGGGCAGAAATCCGAGAGGGTTCCTATTTGGCCTACCAGAACAACTGTACCAACTGCCACAAGATCGCCGGTGAAGGAAAAGAGATCGGACCGGACCTTAGCTTTGTCGCTGACAGACGGAGTGAAAAAAGCTGGCTCATCAAGAATTTGAAGAATCCTCAGCAATTTGCCGAAGATTCCCCCATGCCGGCGTTTGAGGGGAAAATACCTGAGCAACAATTGGCCAAGATTGCCGACTATCGCCTGACCCTGAGAAAATAAAGCAACTTTGGTTTGGCGATGGTGCAAACGGACGAAAATCTCCCGCGTCGTGGGTTTCTGAAGTCTTGTATTTTCGTGCTGAATGGGATTGTCGCCTCCCTCCTGGCGGTTCCCGGTCTGGGCTATCTGTTGACACCGATTCTGCAGCAAAACGGACCCACCTGGATTTCGTTGGGCAGCCTGCAAGACTTTGCGGCCATCAAGCATCCGCGCAAAACGCTCTTCAAATACCAATCCAGTGCCGGGTATGTTCGCACGGAAAGAAACGGACTTGTCTGGCTTGTGCCGGATTCCGTCAGTGCCAGCGGCCTGGCGGCTTATTCTGCCGTTTGTTCTCACATGGGTTGCAATGTTAGCTGGAGTGACAAAGAACAGTTGTTTGTTTGTCCCTGCCATGCGGGCCGCTACGCCATCGATGGTTCCGTCGTGTCGGGACCACCGCCACAGCCGTTACAAAAGCTTGCCACGAAGGTTGAAAATGGCAGTGTTTTGCTGCAATTTCAGGCGTAGTCGCTGGCGGGGTTGAGATGGAGTTGCGGAAAAAAGAACCCGGGGGCCTCGCCACGGCCTTGAAACACTTTCTGCAAGAATCGATGCCACGGGGCGTCGGCTGGCCGCAGACCCTGGGCTCATCGCTGCTGGCGCTTATCCTTTTGCAAGTTTTTACAGGTATTCTGCTCTCTCTATATTATTCTCCCAACGCCGGCGTGGCCTACGAAAGCGTCCGCTTTATTGAAGAGCAAGTGGCCTTCGGTCGGGTGATACGGGGCCTGCACTATTTTGCAGCCAGCGCCATCGTCCTGCTGCTTTTCTTGCACATCTTGCAGACATTTTTTACCGGCTCCTACAAACCGCCGCGACAATGGACCTGGATATTTGGCGTGGTGCTCCTGCTGCTCAGTCTGGCATTTGCCTTCACTGGCTACCTGTTGCCGTGGGACATGAAAGCCTATTTTGCGACGCGCGTAGGGATCAACATTGGCGGCATTACGCCCCTCGTAGGCCGCACCATCGTTCAGATTCTCCAGGGCGGATCCGAGATGAGCACTTTGACCCTGGCAAGGTTTTTTTCACTGCATGTGATCGTCTTGCCATTGTTTCTGGTGATCTTTGTCGGACTGCATCTCTATTATTTGAGAACATTCGGGCCAACTCCGCCCGGCCTGCGCAATGATGAAAGCATCACGTACACGCATCGATTCTATCCGCTGCAGCTTTTCCGCGATAGCGTGGTTACTGCCATGGTGATAGGGTGCGTGCTCATTCTAGCGATCAAGTTTGGTGCGCCGCTCGGGCCCAAGGCTGATCCGAATAACACAACCTACGCTCCCCGCCCCGACTGGTATTTCTACGGCATGTTTCAAATGCTGAAATTATTTCCAGGCCAATTGGAAATAGTCGGTGCTCTTGTGATTCCGGGCCTTTTCGTAACCTCGTTGCTGCTTCTGCCCTTTCTGGATAAGAATCCTGAGCGCAGGTTGAGCAGGCGCCCGTTGGCGCTGGCGGCAGGTAGCAGCGCAGCACTTGTCATACTGTTGCTAACCGCCTGGGGAGCCTACGATGGCAGGCGGGTCAACGCCGTGAATGAAGCCTCCGCTATTCTGATATCAGACGATGTGCGGCCTGAGAATGGAGATGTTGCAAACGGTGCAAAACTCTTTTCCGAGCTAAAATGCGGACGATGCCACGAACAGGCGTCACAGGGTGAGAACATACCTCCTGGTCTGGAGTTTTCAGGCAATAAATATCAGCAAGCGTGGCTGCAGGCATACCTTCTCAAGCCCTACAGGATCCGCTGGCTGAGCAAGGATCAGAGGCCTGTGGCGAGAATGCCGAATTTTGAACTCGCTCAGAAAGAGGCGCGGGACCTTTCTACCTATTTGATACAGAAAAAGATCGACAGCAAGTTTTCCGAAACAGATTTTGATTGGGCGCAAGTGGACAGTGAACAGGTCACGGACGGAGCCGAACTAGCTTTCGAGTACGGTTGCTATGGCTGCCACCGCATCGGTGACGAGGGCCAGAATATTGCGCCTGCGCTTACCCGGGTCGGAGCGAAGTTACAAGAGGCCTATCTTTACAACCTCATAAAAGACCCGGCGAAGATCATACCCGGGACAGCTATGAAGAATTTCCATTTGGAATCCGATGAAATAGAAGATCTCGTCGCCTTTCTGCGTCAACTACGATGAAAAGTTGAACATAATAGCTGGTTCTCAAATTATTTGACTTTTGCTCAGTCAAAGTTTATATTCATTCTTGTGTTAGGGAATACCTACTCCCCGGTGCCAGTTAAAATATGTGAAGGAGTCAACCTTGTCAGAAGAAAAACCTCAAGGCGCACAAAACAAGCCGACCCAAACACCTGATTCAAAAAAGACTGCCGACGGACAAACACGGGTTCAGGCAGCATCACAGGCGGCAGCAGGTCCGAAAGCGGAAGCCGGCGCTGTGGCGTCAAAGGCACCCGCAAAGCCGCAGGAAACGATAAAGACGGACAGGCCATCCCCTAAGAAAGCGGTTGCTGCCGAAGCCACTGGCAGTCTTTGGATGAGCCGCCGGAATTTCTTTAGCCGTGCGGGCTGGGTAGCGTTCTTTTCATTCATTGCCTCCTTTTTGATCGGCTCTCTTCGTTTCATGTTCCCGCGGGTGCTATTTGAACCATCTCCCGTTTTTATTGCTGGTTTTCCAGATGATTATCCTCCCGGCTCAGTTTCGACCGCCTGGATCAAAGCGCAGCGGGTGTGGATAGTTCACGGAGACGAAGGTATTTATGCGATTTTCGCTAAGTGCACCCATTTGGGTTGTACCCCAAGATGGCTCGACGCTGAAAACAAGTTTAAATGTCCCTGCCACGGCAGCGGTTTCACCCGCGCGGGTGTCAATTTTGAGGGACCCGCACCGCGCCCATTGGAGCGCATAAAAGTCAGTCTCACCGAGGACGGCCGATTGCTCGTTGACAAGAGCATTAAGTTTCGAGAAGAGAATGGCGACTGGGGCAAGCCAGGTTCATTCTTGCCTGTCTAGTAGTGATTATTGTCGAAAGTCTCAACCTGTCGCAATTTTGCGGCAGGTTTTTTTTTGCCGCGCCCCCAAGGGTGTCCTGTGTGCCGTTTGGGGGTTGCCAATTTCGGCAGAAATAGATATCTTGCATAAGACTGACGTCGTGGCCAGCTAACGGGACAGTGAGGACAAAGTGGGACACGCCGGTTATTCACAGCGGTTAGCGGCCGAGGTTCGGCCCACCGGCTTCTTCGCTGCCCGCATGTTAGAATCGATGACCGCGGCTGCCTGAACGGTGACTGCTCCAACTTCATTTAACCCGTGTGTATGACATGTGGTATCTTGCAAAAGCACTTCAGATTTTCGGCCTGGTGCAAGTGCTTGTCGGCCTTTTCGTGGGTTTTTCCCAGGATGACCTGGGTGCTGAACTCAAAATCGCAGTGATCGGTGTCGCCGTTTTTGGAATTGGCCGCCTGCTTGAGATCAAGTTCGGTAAGTCAGGATGAAAAAGGTGTTTGCGCTCATTCTTGCCGGCGGTCGCGTTGATGAGTTGAGTGTTCTCACGCTCTCCCGCCCCAAGTCAGCCCTGCCTTTCGGCGGGATGTACCGCGTCATCGATTTTCCCCTCAGCAATCTCATGCATTCTGGTGTCGAACGCGTTGTCATTTTCAGCCAGTACCGTTCTTACGCGCTGCTCAACCACATTGGAGTTGGCGCCTTGTGGGACTTTGTTGGCAGGCGCCGCGGTGCGAAAATGCTGCTGCCCTCCATCGGCCACAAATTGGGAGAGTGGTACAAAGGCACCGCTGACGCGGTCTACCAAAACCTGGAATTTGTCGCGGAGCAGCACCCCGAAACGATCATGGTGCTCTCGGGCGACCACATTTACAAGATGGACTACGCTCCTTTGATCCAGTATCATCGAGAGAAGGAAGCTGATCTGACCATCGTCGTGGGAAGGATCAAGCCAGAAGAAAGCCATCGATTTGGGGTTGCCGAATTACAGTGTAGCGCCGATGAGCCAGGCGGTGCCATCCTGGATTACCAGGAAAAGCCCATTGCCGGTGATTTCGAATGGGCCAGCCTGACGATATATCTATTCAAGACAGAGGTGCTGTTCGACGTCTTAAACCGCAATGCCGAGTTGGGGACCTCACATGAATTTGGACGGGACATCATCCCCGCGATGTTAGGCTCGTACAATATTCAAGGCTACAAGTTCGATGGCTACTGGGGTTACAGTCGAACGGTCGATGAGTTTTGGCGGACCAACATGGATCTGCTTGGGCCAGAACCAAAAATCGACTTAGAAGCCTGGCAAGTGCGGACCAATCTCGATCATGACAAACTGCTTGACCGACCTCCTGCCAGAATCTCCGGAACGGCTCAAATGAATAATTCTCTTTGCTACAATGGCTGTGAGATTCACGGTAAGGTCGAAAACAGCATTTTGTTCCCCGGAGTAAAGGTTGCGGCAGATGCTCAGGTGAGTGATTCAATCCTTTTTTTCGATTGTGTCGTACAGTCAGGGGCACAACTCAATCGCACCATTGCTGATTTTGACGTGTGTGTCGGTGCCGGTTGTACGGTCGGGCAAGGCGATGACGCGGCTCCCAATAAGGACTATCCCGCTTTACTCCGATCCGGCATTAATCTCCTCGGCAAAGGCGTTTGCTTACCGCCAGGGACAACCCTGGGACGAAATTGTATTGTGGCGCCCGGTTTGAAACAGAACGATTTCGACAAGAAAAATTACACATCGGGTATGACTGTGCTATGAATCGGACTCTGGTCATGTTGCTTGCCGGCGGAGTCGGCAGTCGTCTGAATATCCTGGGTGCCGCCCGGGCCAAGCCTGCTGTCCCGTTCGGCGGCATGTATCGCATTATTGATTTTGCGCTCAGTAATGCCATGAATTCAGGCTTTAACACCGTCGGCGTGCTGACTCAATACAAACCGCTATCCCTGATGGAGCACATCGGGACGGGCGATGCCTGGGATTTCACCGGAAGAATGCGCGCCGCCAAGATTTTGCCCCCACGAACCGGTCAGAAAGATTCGGATTGGTACCGTGGCACAGCCGATGCCGTGCGACAAAATATCGACTTTATCGAATCGCACAATTCAGAAAGAATTCTTATTCTTTCCGGTGACCATATTTACCGAATGGATTACGCCGCAATGGTGCGCTTTCATCGCGAATGTAAGGCCGATCTCACGGTCGCCGTAATGACCGTGCCATGGCAGGACACGAAGCAGTTCGGGATCGCGGTTGTTGACGACCGGCGACGCATCATCGATTGGGAAGAGAAGCCAAAGAAAGCTCGCAGCAATATGGCCTCGATGGGTATCTACGTGTTTGATACAGATTATATGCTCAAACTATTGCGTACCATTCCAATGCACGATTTTGGACAACACATGATTCCTGCCGCTTTAAGAAGTGATCGTGTGTTCGGCTATCCATTTGAAGGGTATTGGCGTGATGTCGGCACGATTAGAGCGTACTGGGAAGCGAACATGGACTTGCTGGACCCGGACTCAGGCATCGACCTCGCCGACTGGCACTTGCGCTCCAACTTCGAGGAAGAAGGTCGTATCGCGGATCGCCCGCCGTCTTTCATGGCGTCGGGGTGCCACGTTCGGAATTCCATCGTTTCACCCGGTTGTATCATTCGGGGACGAGTCGAGAGTTCTATTTTGTCCCCTGGCGTGATTGTTGAAAGGGGCGCCTTAGTCAAGGACTCAGTGGTCATGCACGGCACCCATGTCGGGGCGCAGGCGAGGGTGACGGAGTGCATTTTGGACAAACTGGTCCGGGTCGGGGAGGGTGCCGTATTAGGGGACGGTGACCGAAATACGGCGAATCATGAAAAGCCGGAGCATCTTGCAAGCGGCCTCACACTTGTCGGCAAAGATGCAGAAATCCCATCTGCTGCTCTGATTGGTAAGAACTGCATTCTCTATCCCGGACTCGTCTCGTCAGATTACGCTGCCTCCCGGGTAGAATCTGGGGCCACGTTGCGACCCAAGTTTAATCTGGCATGAAGGCGGTGATCATGTCAGGCGGGGTGGGCCAGCGCCTTCGTCCTCTGACACAGTCGCTACCCAAGCCAATGGCCCCGGTATGTAACCGACCGATTCTGGAACACATGATCGCCTTGCTAAAGCAGCACGGTTACAATGAAATCATCTTGTTGCTGTATTACTTACCTGCCGCAATTCGCGACTACTTGGGGGATGGGCGCCGCTTCGGCGTTAATTTGCGATATATGGCCGCGGACAAGGACTACGGCACGGCCGGCGCCGTCAGGCTGGTTGCCGAGTCACTCAGCGAAACGTTCTTAGTTCTCTCCGGAGACTTGTTGACCAACCTTAACTTATCCGAATTCACCGCTTTCCACGCTGCCCGTACCGCACTGGCTACGCTGGCTCTTGCTCCTGTGGTAAACCCTGAACCGTTCGGCAATGTCACCCTTTCCGAAGATGCCCGCATCACCCGTTTTGTTGAAAAACCGTCTCACCGAAAGGATCGAAGTTCGCTGGTAAATGCGGGTATCTATTTGCTGGAGCCAGACATCTTTGATCTTATACCGCAAGATGAAGAATACCTGTTTGCACGCGACTTGTTTCCGCGACTGGTAGCCGAGGGTCTGTCACCGTCCGGTTTTGTTGGAGACTCTTATTGGCGGGATTTAGGGACTCCGGAGGCCTATCTGCAAGGCAATCTTGATGTCAGGCTGGGACGTTTTCGCACCCCGCTTCAGCCACCGCAGCAGGAGTCCGACTTTTGTGGGCCGGGCTGCAGGATCGCCACGAATGTCCACCTGAAAAATTCGGTGCTGGGTAGAAATTGCCGCATTGGTCAGGGCACAATCATCCGGAATTCGGTACTGTGGGACGACGTTACCATCGGACAACAGTGCCATCTAGAACATTGTGTCGTGGCCGGCAGCGTCACGATCGGCGAACGCGTCAAGTTGCAGACAAATGTGACGATTGGTGAGGGAGCCGTGATCGCTGACGACGCTATCGTGCCGTCCGGCTCACGAATCAACCCTGAGGTGCGGCCGGGTTGAGCGCAACTTTACCGGACCAGAAAAGATTCTCCAAAATAGTTTCCCAAGAGTAGCCAAGTACGGTATTTTTGCGAAAATTCGGCCCAATCCGACCCTTGACATTGATACAATTTCTTCATACCTTTTTTAGTTTTGCAGTGCCGCGAAATGTTGGATTACGAAAACGCGTTAAGTGTATATTGAACATAATTTTACAAACAATGAATTCGCAAAGTTGAGGAAATGAATGAGCACCAAGTATCAAAATCATATCGCAGGAGAATGGGTGGATGCGGCCAGCGGCGAAACGGCAGAGAATCGTAATCCCGCCAATTGGGATGAAGTCGTCGGTATTTTTCCGCGTTCTGGTAAAGAGGACGTCGAGGCGGCAGTGCGTTCCGCCAAAGAAGCTTTCGATGCATGGCGTTTACTGCCTGCCCCTGCACGGGGTGACATTATCCGGCGCGCAGGCGACATCATGACGGCGCGCAAGGAAGAGATTTCGAAAAACATGACCCGCGAAATGGGGAAAATTCTTGAGGAAACGCGCGGTGACGTGCAGGAAGGCATCGACACCGCCTACTATGCCGCGACCGAGGGCCGCCGTCTTTTCGGCCATACCGTGCCTTCTGAATTAGCCAACAAATTCAATATGTCGGTCCGCCGACCCATCGGTGTGGCCGGCATCATCACGCCCTGGAATTTTCCTATGGCCATTCCGACATGGAAGATTTTTCCTGCCCTGGTTTGTGGCAACACCGTAGTTTTTAAACCGGCCAGCGACACGCCTCTGACGGCAACTACCTTTGTGGAGATTTTGCTGGAAGCAGGCGTGCCGCCCAAAGTTATCAATTTGGTGCACGGTGGCGGCACCAATGTGGGTGTTCCTCTGGTTGAGCACGAGGATGTCAAACTGGTTTCCTTTACCGGTTCAACTGCCGTCGGGAAAGCGATTTCGCGATCGGCGGGCGATACCCTCAAACGCGTCTCCCTGGAGCTCGGCGGCAAGAATGCGCAAATCGTCATGGATGATGCCGATCTGGAACTCGCACTTGAGGGTGTGCTCTGGGGCGCCTTTGGTACGACCGGTCAGCGCTGTACGGCGACCAGCCGCTTGATTTTGCATTCGAAAATTCACGATGAATTTGTAGACATGCTTGTTTCACGCGCCTCCAAACTGAGACTCGGTGATGGCCTGAAACCGGATACTGAAGTCGGCCCCATGGTGAACCAGCATCAGGTTGAAACGGTTCAGCGCTACGTCGGAGTTGGTAAACAGGAAGGCGCTACTCTCGCGCTAGGTGGCGGCCAGTACAAAGAAGGGGAGTGTGCCAAAGGCTGGTTTCACGAGCCGACCATCTTTACGGATGTGACCCCTGAAATGCGGATTGCAAAAGAGGAGGTCTTTGGTCCCATGCTTTCGGTGCTTCGGATCGACGACTTCGAGGAGGCCGTTCGGGTTTTGAACAACACGAAATACGGCCTGTCCTCGTCCATTTACACCGCGGACGTCAGCCACGCTTTTCAGGCGATGCGCGACATTGATGCCGGGATTACGTATGTCAACGGTCCGACTATCGGTGCTGAAGCGCACATGCCATTCGGTGGTGTCAAAGAGACCGGGAACGGCCACCGCGAGGGCGGCAGGGAAGTCTATGAGTTTTACACGGAGACGAAGACGATTTTCGTGGACTATTCCGGAAACCTGCAGCGGGCACAAATCGACAATTATTGACATTTTAGAGCGATTGAAAAAGGAGTAGAATCTTGGTAAAGTTGTCTCCAGACGAAGTTGTTTCCACCTTGCAGAAACACATGCTCGTGGATGGGTACGGTGACATTATCGTGGACCTGAAAAAGAGTCACGGCTGCATGATGCACGATAGTCTGCAGAGACGTGATTTCCTGGATTTATTCGGTTTCTTTGCGACGGTTCCTGTCGGGTTTAACCACCCCAGAATGCATGAAGATGCCTTCAAGGAACAACTGCTGAATGTCGCTCTGATGAAGCCCTCCAATTCCGATTTTTATACGATTGAGATGGCTGAATTCGTGGAAGTCTTTTCAAAGGTGGCCATTCCAAAGAACCTGCCCCATCTGTTTTTTGTCAGCGGCGGTGCACTGGCAGTTGAGAATGCTCTGAAAGCGGCTTTCGATTGGAAGGTCCGCAAGAATTTTCAAAAAGGAGTCACGGCGGAACGGGGGACGCAGGTCATTCACTTTAAAGAAGCATTCCACGGGCGAAGCGGTTACACGCTCTCGCTCACCAACACGGACGTCACGAAAACCAAATATTTTCCAAAGTTTAGCTGGCCACGCATTATCAATCCGAAGCTCAGTTTTCCACTCAATGATGAACACATAGCACAAACGATTGCGCTGGAAAAACAGGCCGTGCAAGAGATCAAGGCGGCGCTGCAGCGAGAAGGGGACGACATCGCGGCGATGATCATCGAGCCGATTCAAGGCGAAGGCGGCGATAACCATTTCCGCAAGGAGTTCTTCCAGGAGTTGCGCACCATCGCCGACGAAAACGACGTGATGCTCATTTTTGATGAAATTCAGACCGGTGTCGGGCTCACCGGCAAGATGTGGTGCTTCGAGCATTTCGGCGTGGAGCCGGATATGATGTGTTTTGGCAAGAAGACACAGGTTTGTGGTTTCCTGTGCAGCGACCGCATCAAGGAGGCTGAGGGCAACGTGTTTGAGGAATCCAGTCGCATCAATTCAACATGGGGTGGGAATCTGGTGGACATGGTCCGCTGTAGAAAGTATTTGGAAATCATTGCCGAAGAGAATTTGATCGAGAACGCCGGCACGGTTGGAGACTATTTGAAGGGCAAGCTCACGGAATTGCAGGATGAGTATCCGGCACAGATTAGCAACGTTCGCGGACGAGGCCTGATGATCGCATTCGATTTGCCCGATCCGCAGTCGCGCACACGCTGCCTGGATTCTTTTTATAAAGAGAGGTTGATCGCCTTAAGTTCAGGCAGCCGCTCAATACGATTTCGGCCTGCTCTAAATTTGAGCCAGGAGTTGGCCAACCAGGCGGTCGCCATTATGGCAAAGACTATTAAAGAGATATCTTGCGCAAGATAGTTTATCACATTGCGGCGGTCAGGCTTCTGAATGAGTGAAGGAAACAATGACCTGCCCGGTGGTCGGCTCTATATTGTCAGCACACCAATCGGCAACTTGAAAGATATAACGCTGCGCGCACTTGAGGTTCTGGGCAAGGTAGATTTGATCGCGGCCGAAGATACACGACGGACTCGGGTCCTCTTACAGCACTATGATCTCCATACGCCGACAACCAGCTATTATGATTTTAACAAGGAAAAGAAGCTCCCACATCTGCTTGAGAAGCTAACGGCGGGTCAGTCGTTGGCGTTGGTTTCGGATGCCGGAACGCCCGGAATTTCGGACCCGGCCTATCGCTTCGTCAGGGAGTGCATCAGCCGGCAGATTCCACTCGAGGCGGTGCCCGGGGCGACGGCGTTTGTGCCGGCCGTAGTTTTATCGGGTCTCCCGACAGATCGTTTTGTGTTCGAAGGGTTCTTGCCGCAGAAGAAAGGGCGGCAAACCAGGTTGGAATATTTGCGGTCGGAGCGTCGCACGATCGTCTTGTACGAATCGCCACATCGCGTACACCGGACGCTGCGTGACTTGTTCAGTCATTTGGGTGATCGGGAGATCAGTGTGGCCCGCGAGTTGACAAAGAAATACGAAGATGTCACGCGGGGGAGACTGAGCACACTTAGTTCTGACCCGGATCAGATTAAGGCAAAGGGAGAATTTGTGTTGGTTATACAAGGTCAAAATGACTGAAGGAAGGGGCAAAATTGGCAGCGTTTAGATTGTTCAAACTAGAAATAAACATATTACCGGATGGCGTAAAGAACTGGTATCTGCGTCTGATTCAGCCCGTTGTGGATTTCTTTATTCGGCTGGAATTGAATCCGAACTTTTTCACAACAATCGGCTTTGTCCTCACTGTCGGTTCCGCCCTTTTGTTCGCGACCGGCTATCTCCGCATCGCGGGGGGGATCATCCTGCTGGCTGGTACCTTTGACATCATCGACGGCAAGGTTGCCCGGCTGTCAGGCAGAGTAACCAAGTTTGGGGCCCTGTACGACTCGACGCTGGATCGCTATTCAGAAGTCATCATGTTTTTTGGCCTGGCTTTTTATTTCGTCAAAGCGGATATGTTTTTGACCTCCATTGCGGTGTCGTTTGCACTCGGTGGCTCAGTGATGGTGAGCTATGTGCGCGCCCGTGCCGAGGCACTCGGGTTCCACTGCAAGGTAGGGATCATGCAGCGTCCAGAGCGCCTGGTATATGTCGGATTTGGAGCGATTTTTCATCTGTATGTCCTCATTTTCGCGATCATGTTAATCGCCATATTTGCAAATATTACAGCGATTCAGCGCATCTATCATGTTTGGACCCAGGAGAATGGTAAGAAAAAAGAGAAGCTGACGTCGGAGGAAATGGAAGAATTGTTGGGCGACTAACAAATCGGAACTCGGTCACGATTGTGCGGCGTGTCGTCGTAAGGCATGACATCGAACCTATAGAATATCTTTTATCAGAGTTACAAATACAACAGCAAGGTTCAAAATACAGCAGTCAGAGATTCTTTAGCCGTACCTCTAAGCAAGGCGAGAAATGTTTGACTGTTTGTTTGTTGGAAGTGACCTTGCTGCTAAACTAACGTAAGGAGGGAAACATTGGACAAGAAACAACCTACAATCGCAGAACCAACGGGCAAGCTAGGTGTTCTCATGCCCGGCATGGGCGCCGTGGCTACAACTTGCATTGCCGGTGTCCAGGCGGTTCGGAAAGGATTGGCCAAGCCGGTCGGTTCGGTGACGCAGATGGGCACAATCCGATTGGGCAAGAGAACGGACAACCGGGCACCTGCCATCAAGGATTTCGTGCCACTTGCCGGTCTTGACGATCTTGTTTTCGGCGGATGGGATATTTTTGGGGTCAACACTTATGAAGCTGCCTCAAATGCCGGAGTCTTAGACCGCTATTTGTTGGAACAGATCAAGCCCGAAATGGAGAGCATTCGTCCATGGAACGCGGTTTTTGATAAAAAATTCGTCAAAAAACTCGATGGCAAGCATGTCAAATCAGGTGCCACAAAATGGGACTTGATGGAACAGGTTCGCTCGGATATTCAAAACTTCAAGCACGAGAACAAGCTGGACCGGATGGTGATGGTCTGGTGCGGCAGTACAGAAATATATTTGGACGGCAAAGAGGGGATTTTTCAGGATTTGGCTGCGTTCGAAAAAGCGATGAAAGAAAACCATCCTTCCATCGCCCCGAGTATGCTCTACGCTTACGCGGCCATCGCCGAAGGCGTGCCTTACGCCAACGGTGCACCAAATCTTTCGGTAGATTTCCCTGCCATGCTGGAATTCGCCAAACGACAAGGCGTGCCGATCTGTGGCAAGGATTTCAAGACCGGTCAAACTCTGATGAAGACGATTCTTGCACCCGGGCTAAAGGCCCGCTATCTGGGCTTGAACGGCTGGTTCTCAACCAACATTCTGGGGAACCGCGACGGCGAAGTTCTGGATGATCCGGAATCGTTCAAGACCAAGGAAGTGAGTAAGCTTGGCGTCCTAGATTACATTTTGCAACCCACGGTTTACCCGGACCTGTACGGCAACATACACCACAAAGTTAGGATCAACTACTATCCGCCGCGTGGAGACAACAAGGAAGGGTGGGACAATATTGACATATTCGGTTGGCTGGGCTATCCTATGCAGATCAAGATAGATTTTCTCTGTCGTGACAGCATTTTGGCGGCTCCGATCGTGCTCGACCTTATCCTGTTTCTTGATCTGGCTTCGCGCTGCGACATGCACGGAATTCAAGAATGGTTGTCGTTCTACTTCAAGAGCCCGATGGTCGCACCGGGCCTCTATCCCGAGCATGACATCTTCATCCAACTCATGAAGCTAAAAAACACCCTGAGGCATTTGCGGGGCGAAGAACTGATTACTCACCTTGGTCTTGAGTACTACGATTGACGGCAGGCGATTGTCGATGTTGGCTTCTGAGCAGGTGAGTCGTACTAACTAACTTTGGAACGTGGCACGATTTGTCCGATTCATCGCCGTTAAGAAAGATTCTCACTACCTCTTTGCCGGCAGTTATTGATCTTTCGGCGTCTACATTCATGTGGACGTTTGAATCTATTCTGATCGGAAAACTGAGCGCCGGCGCTTTTGGTGGGCACGGCATGGCGGTGCAGATCATCGTCGTTTTTCTGACCTTACTGCTGACTTTTATCGTGGGAAGCTCGATTATCATCAATCGTTACCTGGGAGCCGACAATAGCTGGGAGGCCAATCACATCATGGGTCAGGCATTGATCCTCGGCATTATCATGGCAGTAGCTGTTGCGGTGCTGTTCTATTTCGGTGCGGAGTACATTTTTGTACTCGTAAGAGAAAGCGGGTCGCAGGCACGAGAGGCAGGGATCACGTATTTACAGACATTCGCACTCTTTGCTCCACTGGTCCTGACGAATTTTGTCGCCCTTGGCATTATACGTGGGGCTGGCGAGACGCGCATTGCCATGACCATCAACCTGTCCGTGGTCGCCCTGAATTTTGTGTTAGCACCGCTATTGATTTTTGGCCTGCTGGGGTTACCACGCCTGGAAGTTCGTGGTGCCGCCTGCGCCATGGGGATCGCCCATTCATTGGGTTTTCTCGCGACGACGTACGTGTTACGCAGCAGGAAGTGCTGTCTTTTCCTATCGTTTCGCGAACTCACAACTCCCAATTTGAAAACCTTCAAACGCTTGTTTAAAGCGGGCATTCCGACTACCGTGGAGCAACTGGTGTGGGCGGTTGGACAATTGGTCGTGTCAGGATATGCCGCCATGTTAGGAGTCACCGTCCTGGCCGCTCACCAAATCTTCCTTCGTATTCAAGCCATCCTATCGATGTTCTATCTGGGTTTTAGTATAGGTGCCATGACATTGGTTGGCAAGAACATCGGGGCAGACGACCGAAAAGGCGCGTTCCGCACCGCCTTTGCGGCCAATCGTGTCGTGCTGGTCTTTTCGATGACGGTTTTCGTGCTGATGGTGGTGTTCCGGCATTGGCTGGTGGGGATATTTACATCGGATCCGGCAGTTGTCACACTTGGCGCGTCCGTCATCATTGTTTTTGCCCTGGTCCAGATTCCTAAAGCCATGGATGGTGTGCTGATCGGTAATTTACGCGGTGTAGGCGACCTGCAATGGCTCATGTGGATCACGATCGCGAGTGTGATCTTGTTTGAAGTCAGTGCCAACTGGTTTCTCGTATTTGTTCTTAATTACGGTTTGATGGCGCTTTGGCTGGTGCACCTCACAGACGAACTTATTCGTTCGACGGTCAATTTGTTGCGCTTCATGAGCGGAAAATGGAAGTTAGTTGAAATATAGTTTGATGTCCGGATACTTAATATCTTTTGAAGGAATCGATTTTTGCGGAAAATCTCTGCAAGCGCGATTGCTCTACGATCACCTTTTGGCCATGGATCTGCCTGCGGTTTTCTTGCGCGAACCGGGGAGTACGGGGATATCAGAAAAAATACGCAAGATTGTTTTGGATAAAGAGAATGATCAAATGGTGCACGAGGCGGAGCTTCTCCTCTATTCCGCCGCCCGCACTCAAATGGTGCATCAAGAGGTCATCCCGTTCCTGCGGGACGGGAAAATAGTGATCTGTGACCGGTATTACGATTCCACCACGGCCTATCAGGGATATGGCAGAGAAATTGATTTGGATTTTGTCGGGAAATTGAATAAATTTGTGACAAAAGGCACCACGCCGAATTTGACTTTCCTTATCGATTTAGACCCGGAGCTGGCACAAACCAGAAACCGTAAGAAGGGGAAGTCGTTCGATCGGCTTGAAAAAGAAGATATTGAGTTCCATGAGAGAGTGCGTGCCGGTTACCTCGAAATTGCCGGAATAAGCGATAATCGGGAACGTGTCGTCGTTGTTCCCGGCAATCGTCCCGCGCCGGAAATTCAAGAAGAAATTCAAAAACATGTGTTGAGTCGTCTGCACAGTTCCTCAAGTCGCTAGCTTCATGGAGGTAGTAATGTCCACAAAAAAGCAATTCCTAACAGCACTTTTCTCGGCCATCGCTCTGGTAGCCGCAAGCGGTTGGTTGACAGGGTGGGTCTCCGCCTACAGTCCGGACTATTACCATCAGGTCCAGAGAAATATAGAAGTATTCGGCCGCGTGTACCAGGAGATTTCGAAGAAGTACGTTGAGGAGATCGACCCGGGCAAGTTCATGAAGGCGGGTATTGAGGGTATGCTTTCTACCCTCGATCCCTACACCGTTTTGGTTGAAAAAGAGGACAGCGAAGAACTGCAGATCATGTCCTCCGGTAAGTATGGTGGACTGGGCATGCGGATCGGTATACGCGGCAATTTCACCACCGTGGTTGAGCCGCCCTACGATGGGTCGCCGGCGATGAAGGCCGGCATTCGCGAAGGGGACCACATCTTTCAAGTCGACGGCGTGAACACGGAGGATTTGCCCGTTTCTAAAGTGGCGAATTTGCTGCGCGGAGAAATTGGCAGCGAAGTTTTTCTTAAAGTGGAGCGAGAAGGTGAGCCATCACCGATCGAGTTTCGCCTTATCCGCGATGAAATTGTGGTGACTGACGTCGTGTACTCGGGTATCATCGATGATGAAAAAGGCATCGGCATGATTCGCTTGAGTCACTTTTCACGCAATGCGGGAAAGGATATTGAGACGGCGGTTCGGAAGCTGAAACAGCAAGGCTTACAGTCGCTCATACTCGACTTGCGGTCGAATCCTGGGGGTTTGCTCGACGCGGCTGTTAGCGTCAGCGAGAATTTTGTTCACAAAGGAGAGTTGATCGTGTCGACCGAAGGCCGGACATCTGCTTCCTCGCAGAAATTTCTGGCAGAGAAAAACCCCATTCTGGGCGATCTGCCGCTGGTGGTTCTGGTAAATGGACTGAGTGCGTCGGCCTCCGAGATCGTGTCAGGCGCGATCCAGGATCTGGATCGCGGTCTTATCATCGGAAACAATACCTTTGGCAAAGGGCTGGTGCAAACGGTGATTCCGATCGCGGGTGATGCCGCTTTGAAAATAACCACCGCCAAGTACCTCGTCCCGAGTGGGCGCTCCATTCAGGATCCGAAACGATTTCTGCCGGACCCGGATGAGATTCTGTTTAAGCCCGAAGGCAAAAATGGGCAGCAGGCAACAGCGACAGAAAAGGACGAAAAGGTGGAAAAGGACGGCGAGGATACGGAGACACAACCCACAGGCAAAGTGTATCATACGGCACACGGCCGCAAAGTCTTTGCATCACACGGCGTGACCCCGGACATTGTGGTGGAGCAGGAAGACCTGTCCCAATTCGAAATCGAACTCTTGCGAAAGACGATGCCGTTTCAATTTGCGGTTATCTACGCGGCAAGACATTCTGACCTTGAACGCGGTTTTGTGGTAAGTGATGCAATCGTAGAGGCGTTCCGAAAATTCCTCGTTGAGAAGAATTTCGATTATACTTCCGCTGGCGAGGCAGCGGTCGATCGTCTGGTCAAGGCAGCTCATGAAGATGACTACTACGAACAAATTCAAGGTTCAGTCGATCTGATTGAGCAGGAATTGGCCGCGGACAAGGCCGAAGAGTTTGATAAGAGCATTGATTTTATTCGGGAAGAGTTACAGAAGGAGATTTCCGCAAAGTTGTGGGGTTCGATGGCCGAGATCGAAGCTACGTTCGATACGGATCGCGACATCGAAAAAGCAATCGAAGTACTGTCAGACCAAACAACCTACGAACGTCTCTTGACTGCCTCGAAACCGGAGTAAGTCTGTCAAACGGATAGTTGGGTCGTCCACTGCGACGACCAGGTGGGATGCTCCCGAGTTTGCATGACACACCAAAACCATAACAGGATGGAGGAGATTAATGGCTAACAAGTACGTCTATTCCTTCGGAGACGGGCATGCCGACGGCCAGGCCGATATGAAGGATTTACTGGGTGGTAAGGGGGCGAACCTGGCAGAAATGTCGAACCTTGGCTTACCCGTACCACCGGGATTTACGATCACCACGGAGGTTTGCACCTATTATTACCAGCACGTTAAACAGTACCCGGCTGAACTAGAGCATCTTGTTGACGCGGCTATTAGCGCTGTTGAAGGTATCATCGGGAAAAAATTTGCCGACGCGGCAAACCCGCTGCTTTTTTCAGTAAGGTCGGGGGCGCGCATTTCCATGCCCGGGATGATGGAAACCGTCTTGAACGTGGGGCTGACGAGCGAGACCATCCCCGGCATGATAAAGATGACAAATAATGAACGATTCGTTTACGATTCTTACCGCCGCCTGATTTCGATGTACAGCGATGTTGTGATGGAAAAGGCCGCCGGCATCGAACCGGAGGAAGGCTGCGGCATTCGGCCGCAGCTTGAACAGCTTCTCGCCGAAGTGAAGAGAAGCAAGGGCTATGTCAACGACACGGAACTCACTGCTCGCGATCTGGCAGAGTTGACTGACCGCATGAAACTCAAGGTTAAGCAAGTCCTGGGCAAGGCATTTCCCGATACGCCCAAAGAACAACTGTGGGGAGGCATTTCTGCGGTTTTCCAATCCTGGAGTGGCAGAAGAGCGATAGCGTACCGCAAAATCGAAGGTATTCCGGAGGAATGGGGGACGGCTGTCAATGTGCAGTCCATGGTATTCGGTAACACGGGAGATAAGTCCGCAACCGGAGTTGCCTTTACACGCGACCCTGCGTCGGGCAAGAATTATTTTTATGGCGAATGGCTGATCAACGCTCAGGGAGAAGATGTTGTGGCTGGAATCAGGACGCCTTACGCAGTCAATCTGAAATCGAAGCAAGACAACAATCGGGAAATGCCATCCCTTGAAGAGCTGCTGCCTGAGACATACCGCGAGTTGGTAAGCTACCGCGATAAATTAGAAAAGCACTATCGCGACATGCAGGACATGGAGTTCACCATAGAAGAGGGTAAACTCTGGATGCTGCAAACGCGAGTTGGCAAGAGAAACGGAATCGCCGCAACTCGCATGGCGGTCGAAATGGCTGATGAAGGGCTGATTACAAAAGAGGACGCGTTGCTGCGGGTTAAGCCGTCTCAATTGGATGAACTTTTGCATCCGATGGTGGATCCGGCGGCCGAGAAGACAAACACGGCGATTGCCAAAGGGTTGCCCGCAGGCCCTGGTGGCGGGACCGGTAAGATAGTGTTTAGCGCCGATCTCGCGGAAGAGCTTGGCTCCAAAGGTGAAAAAGTCATTTTAGTTCGCGACGAAACGAGTCCGGAGGATGTCCACGGCATGAAACCCGCTCAGGCAATCCTGACCTCTAAGGGAGGCATGACCAGCCATGCCGCGTTGGTAGCCCGAGGGTGGGGGAAGTGTTGCATTGTTGGCTGCGGGGAGCTGGCGATCGATTACAACAGTAAGTCCGCTACATTTGGAGAAACAACCGTGAAGGAAGGCGACTGGATCACGCTGAATGGAACCAAAGGCACCATTTACGAAGGCGAATTGCCGCTCATCGCTATCGATCCGGAGCGCAATGAATTCTATAAGAAGCTCCTCGGCTGGGCCGATGCAACCCGCCGACTCAAGGTACGCGCAAATGCCGATACGCCTGCCGATGCCAGCACCGCTGTTGACTTTGGGGCCGAGGGCATCGGTTTGTGCCGTACTGAACACATGTTTTTCGGCGACCGCATTTGGGCCATGCGGGAAATGATCATGGCAGAGGACCTGGCCGGCCGCAAAAGGGCGCTGGACAAGCTGCTGCCCATGCAACGACAAGATTTTCATGATATTTTGAAAGTTATGGGAGAGCGGCCCGTTACGATTCGGTTGCTCGATCCGCCCCTGCACGAATTTGTTCCGCATGAAGCAGAGGCACAGGAAGAGATGGCTTCCCGGTTGAACCTATCAGTTGCACAAGTGAAGCAAAAAGTCGAGGCGCTGAAGGAATTCAATCCGATGCTTGGACACCGCGGCTGCCGACTTGGAATTACCTATCCCGAAATCACCGAAATGCAGGCACGCGCCATCATGGAGGCGGCGGCGCAATGTTATTCTGAGGGAGTAAGCGTCTTTCCCGAAATAATGATTCCTTTGATCGGCACGGACAATGAATTCAAGAATCAGAAACAAATCGTTGAGCGGGTGGCACATACGGTACTGAAGGAGAAAGGGCAGGACGTGAAGTACCTGGTCGGAACGATGATCGAGATCCCGCGCGCTGCGCTGGTGGCCGACCGAATTGCGGAAACCGCGGAGTTTTTCTCATTTGGTACCAACGATCTGACGCAGATGACCTTTGGATACTCGCGTGATGATGCAGGTGGTTTCCTTTTTGATTATCTCGACAACAAGATTCTGAAAAGCGACCCTTTCCAGACCGTTGACCAAGAGGGCGTCGGGCAATTGATCCAATTGGGAGTGGAAAGAGGGCGGTCAACGCGGGCTGACCTTAAGGTCGGTATTTGCGGGGAACACGGCGGCGAACCGGAATCAGTCAAGTTCTGCCATCAGGTAGGTATGGACTACGTTAGTTGCTCACCTTTCCGGTTGCCGATCGCACG
>Ga0114931_10001281_pt1 | contig 31987 bp, 30 predicted proteins | sample 2SBtaG_FD_89579 | JGI IMG/M metagenome (GOLD analysis project Ga0114931, IMG submission 89579) | Deep subsurface microbial communities from Kolumbo volcano to uncover new lineages of life (NeLLi) - 2SBTROV14_V59a metaG | ecosystem: Environmental > Aquatic > Marine > Volcanic | place: Kolumbo...
AACGCCAAATCCCCCGGTACAGGCCGGTCACGCGAAAGACCACCGCGCTGACCAGCGTGAACAGCCCGAGCGCCAGCCACAGCCCCGGCGTCATGGCGAAGAACACGTCCGTGCCCAGGCGCAGCGCGAGCGCGGCCATGAACGAAACCGCCGCCATGATGACGTCGTGCATGTAGGCGACCGCCTGGCGCGAGAGCCGGTGTGAGCGATTGTCCGTCGCGTCGGTCATTGCCTGGAGTCCCCTTCGACGGATCGTGTTCTAGCGCATTTCACCCGGCGGTGGAACCGGCGCCCGGCGCGCGTGGCGCGCGAGCACGCCGAGCAGGCACGCGACCGCCACCCCGGCCAAGGCGAACGCAATGCCCGCGTGATCGCGCGCCGCGGCGCCCGCGCACGCGATAAGGGCGATATTGCACGCCAGCACGAGCAGCGCCACCCGGGCGTGCCCAGCGCCGCCCAATGCCGCGCGTTGGTAGAAGTGCTTCCGGTGCGCGCGCCATATCCGCTCGCCGCGCGCGGCGCGGCGCGCGAGGGTGATCGTGGCGTCGGCCAGATAATAAAGCGGCAGGATCAAGGCCACGACCCATTCACCCGCGATCGCGGCGCGCAACAGCAGCCAGCCGAGCAAAAAACCGAGCGGCACGCTGCCCACGTCGCCGAGAAAAATCCTGGCGGGCGCCCAATTCCACGCGAGAAAGCCCAAGACGGCTCCGGTCAGAAGGGCCGGCGGCGCGAGCGCGTCCCAGGGCCAGCCGGCGAGCGCGCCGACCAGCACCAGCCCAACCCCGATGGAGCCCGCCTCGACGCCGCTGATGCCGTCGATTCCGTCCATGAAATTGAAGAGATTGACGAACCACAGCCATACCAGCCCCGCGGCCACGGCGTCCAGGCCGGGTGGCAGCCAGCCTTGAAAGACCGACCCCTCGCCGGTCAACCCGACCATGCCCAGGCCGACCGCGCCGGCTTGCACCGCCAGGCGCGCCCCGGCGGGCAGACCGCGCAAATCGTCGATCCACGAAACCGCGGCCAACACCGTGGCGCCGGCCACGGCCATGCCCAGCCCGGGCGGGGCGGCACCGGTCCAGGCGGCATGGGCGATCCAGGCCGCCAGAACCATGGGCACGAGCGCGAGCCCGCCGCCGCGCGGCACCGGGGCGGTGTGGCTGCTGCGCGCGTTGGGGGTATCGTAGACGCACCAGCGCACCAGCGCCTCGCGTACCGCCCAGGTAGCCGCCCAAGCGCCGAGCGCGACCAGAATGCAGGCCAGCACGAGAACGGTCCACGACATCGCCCGCCGGCCTCAGGGCCGTTTGCCGTCGAGCCGCCGCAGGGCCCATTTGACGCACGCCCCATCGGGCGCGCACGCGCCGCGCAGCACGACCTGTTGGGTACGCCGAATCTCGCCCGCCCGGCCCAGATAAATGCTCGGTTCAAGGGCCAGCGCCGCGCCGACCGCGCGCAGGCGCCAGCCGGCGCCCTTGGGCAGGCCCAGGAGCACCGAGTCGCCGCCTTGGGCCAAGCTGGCGCGCACCGCCGGGTGCAGGTGAAAGCGGATCGCGAACTCTTGTCCCGCGCAGCGCGATCGGGTGGGCTCCAGGCGATCCTCGCCGCGCAGATCGAAGCCATCCGCCGCCAAGTACAGACGCCGGCGATGAATAACACCGTGGCTGCGCGCGTAGCCATCGTGCGCGGCATCAAGCCAGGCGCACCCCTCCGCCCCGTGGTACGTAGCGCGTACAATGCGCGCGCGCCGGCCGGCGCCCGCGCGCGGATCGCTGGAATTGGTATCGCGCACGCCGAGCGTCGAGTGCGCCGCTGTCGCCCGTTGGGCGCGCCGCCATGCCGGGTCGTGCGCGCGCGCGCCGCAATTGACGATCAGACGCTGACGTCCGGCGCTAACCTCGAACGACAGGGTACCGGCGTGGGCGTCGCCGTCCAGGCCCGGCGCGGGCAGGGTGCCGGTATCGACGAGCACCACCGTGCGCCCCGCCGCAAGGCGGTGAAAGCCGCTCTCCGGCGCCTCGGCGGGCGGGCGGCGCGATCCGCCGGCGCGCTGCAGGATGAGGTCCACGCGCCACGCCTCCTCCTCGCTCGCACCGTTGAAGAGACCGAGGCCGCCATCGCCCAGGCGCATCATGCGCAGCCAGCCGGCCATGGCCGCGATGGTCGCGCCCAACTCATCGCGCGCGGCGCCTTGGGCGTCGCCGAGGGCGGCGCGTATATCGATGAGATCGCGCAGCACGGCCATGTGGCGGGCCGGATTGCGCTCCACGTGGCCGCCGTCGGGCAGGACCTGACGCGCGATCTCGCGGCGCAGGAGCGCCAGGCCCCGGGCGCGCCAGGGCGCGCCGTCGGGCAGCGTGGCGCCGGCGCAAATCAATCCCTTGAGGGCGGCGATCAATTCCGCCCCGGCGAGCCCGGCGGGTAGGACGCGGGACAGGTGTTGCGCCTGATGGGCGACGCTGGCGAGCAGCCGGTGGCGAAACTCGATCTCGGCGCTGGCGGCGAAGAACTCATAGCAGCCCAGCCAGTTGGCCAGGCGTAAGCCCGTGGCCAGGGGCGCCCAGGCCGCCGTGTGCCAGGTTTCAAACGTCTCCAGCCAGGCGCGGGTCAATTCGCGCGCCCGGCGCCGGGGCGCGTCACCGCCGGCCGCGCGCAGATCGCGCAGCCAGGTAAACCCGTGCATCTCGGTGCGCCAGGCGGGGCCGGCGCCGGGCGGCGCCCAAAGGGGCGCCGGGTCGCGCACGCCGTGTCCGGCCAGGGTGAACGTGCCGCGCACAATGCGCGCCCCGGCCTCGGCATCGCCCGGCCATGGGTCCGTCGGTGGCGCGCTCAGGGACGTGGCGCTCAGGCCCGGCAAGGAATAACGATAAATGGGCAGCGCGAACAGCGGCCGCTTCAAGTCATAGCCGAGACGGGCCAGAAGGCGCTCCCGTGGCTGAGCGCCTAATCGGGAGAGCCAATCCGCCGCCATGAAAGGGGTCCCCGTCAACGAGATTTGGGATCAGGTCCCGGCCGGCGCGCGCAGCCGCCGGATGTTCTCGGCGTAGGCGGCCGGGCCGCCATGAAAGATGGCCGAGCCGGCGACCAGAACGTTGGCGCCGGCACCGGTCGCGCGCGGGGCCGTGTCGGGAGCGATGCCGCCGTCCACCTCGAGGGCGATATCGCGCCCGGTCGCGTCGATCATGCGGCGCAGCTCGGCGAGCTTGGGCAGCACCGCCGTAATGAAGGCCTGGCCGCCAAAGCCCGGGTTGACGGTCATCGCCAGCACCAGATCCACCTCGTCCATGACGCCCGCGACCGCCTCGACCGGGGTCGCCGGGTTGAGGGCCACGCCCGCCTTCTTACCCTGGGCCTTGATGAGCTGCACCGTGCGGTGCGGATGCGGGCCCGCCTCGGGATGCACGGTTAGTATATCGGCGCCGGCTTGCGCGAACGGCGCGATATAGAGATCGACCGGCGCGACCATCAGATGCACATCGAACGGCAGCGGGGAATGGGGCCTGAGGGCTGCGACCACCGCCGGGCCGATGGTGATGTTGGGCACGAAGTGGCCGTCCATCACATCGATGTGGATCATGTCGGCGCCCGCGTCCGTGACCGCGCGCACCTCCTCGCCAAGCCGCGCGAAATCGGCGGCGAGGATCGACGGTGCGATTCGAACGGCGTGCTGCATGGAGTCTAGGTAACAGTATGCTCGCGCCCTCGCAAGCGCAGCCGGCAAGCATAGAAGCCGTCCATGCCGCCGGCCTCGGCCATGTGACTCGGCAGGGTGCGCAGATCGCCCGCGGGCGTGATGCACGCGCTCGATCCGCCGATTTCCTCCGCGCCGATGGGCACGCGATCCGCGGGCGCCCCGGCGCCGAGCAGGGCCTCGATGCGCGCCGCGCCTTCCTCCGGCTGCAACGAGCAGGCGGCGTAGACCAGGACCCCGCCGGGGGCGACCATGGCGAGCGCCGCTTTCAGCAGACGATCCTGCACCGCGCTCAGGGCGGTCACGTCCGCCGGGCGCTTGAGGCGGGCGATGTCCGGGTGGCGGCGTATGGTGCCGGTGGCCGTGCATGGCGCGTCCAGGAGCACCGCGTCGGACAGCGCGGGCGGGCGCCAAGTGGTGGCGTCGGCGACCACGGTTTCGGCGGCGAGGCCGAGGCGCTCCAGGTTTTCGCGCAGGCGCGTCAGGCGGCGCGGCGAGATGTCGAGCGCGGTGACGCGCGCGCCGGCGGCGGCCAGTTGCGCGGTCTTGCCCCCCGGGGCGGCGCACAAATCGAGCACGCGGCGCCCGGAGACCTCGCCCAGGAGGCGCGCGGGCAGGGTCGCCGCGACGTCCTGCACCCACCAGGCACCCTCGCCATAGCCCGAAAGGCGCGCCACGTCGCCGTATCCGGGCGCTAGGCGCAGGGTGCCCGTGGGCAGAACGGTGGCGTCAAGGCGGGTGCCCCATTCGTCGCGAGCGGTGGGATCGCGCATGAAAAGATCGAGCGGCGGTTCGCGCAGATGGGCCTCGGCGATGGCGCGCGCCACTGGTTCGCCGTGGGCGGCGGCCCAGGAGGTCCAGAGCCAATCCGGTGTGTTCAAGCGCGCCGGGTCCTGCCCCGCCAGGAGGTCCGCGCCCTCGCGCGCCAGGCGGCGCAGCACCGCGTTGACCAAGCCCCGGTATCCGGCGGCGCGCGGCCCCCGCGCCAGGCGCACGGTGGAGTCCACGGCGGCGTGCGCCGGGGTGCCCAGAAACAAAAGCTGCGCCGCCCCCAGGCGCATGAGGTCGCGCGCCTCGGCTAGCTTGGGTTTGAGGGGGCGCTCCAGGCAGGCGTCGATGAGTGCGTCGAGCTGCCCCAGGCGGCGCAGAACCGTCGTTACGAGCAGACGGGCGAAGGCCCGGTCGCGCGGCGCGAGGCGCGCGCCGCCGGGCCCGGCGGCCAAGGCCTCGTCGAGGGGACCGCGGCGGCCCAGCACCGCGCGCATGAGATCGAGCGCGTGGGCGCGCGCGGTTGGCGGTTGGGTTTGTTTCGCGCTCATGACCGGGGGTTTAGCACGCCGAGGCGGCGAGCGCCGCGCCCGCGAGGAGAGTGGGGCGGAATTTTCAACCCCAGGGACGGGCGCTTTGGCCCATCTCCCGCGCCAGGGCGCGCAGGCGACGCACCCGCTCCTCCATGGGCGGATGGGTGGAGAACAGGCGGCCCACCGCGCGCACATGGAGCGGGTTGACGATGAACAGGTGCGCGGTGGCCGGGTTCGCCTCGGCGCGCGGGTTGTCGATGCGCTGGGCGGCGGTCTGGATCTTTTCCAGCGCGGACGCCAGCCACAGCGGCCGCCCGGAGATTTCGGCGCCCTCCCGGTCCGCCTCGAATTCGCGGGTGCGGGAAATCGCGGTTTGCACCACCATGGCGGCGAGCGGTGCCAGGATCGCGATCAGAATCACGCCCACGAAGCCGAGCGGATTGTTGCGGCTGTTGCCAAAGCCGCCGAAAAAAAAGGCGAAGTTGGCCAGCATGGAGATCGCCCCGGCGATGGTCGCGGTCACGGTCATGGTCAGGGTGTCGCGATTGCGCACATGGGCCAGTTCGTGGGCCATGACGCCGGCGATCTCCTCCGAGCTCAGGCGCCGCAACAGGCCGGTCGTGGCGGCGACGGCCGCATGAGCCGGATCGCGACCGGTCGCGAAGGCGTTGGGTTGCTCGGTGTCGATGATGTAAACGCGCGGCATGGGCAGATCGGCGTTGGCGGCGAGTTGGGTCACGATGCCATAAAGCGTCGGCGCGCTCGCCCGGTCGACCTCGCGCGCGCCGTGCATGCGCAGGACCAGCTTGTCCGCGTTCCAGTAGGCGAAGGCGTTCATGGCGAGGGCGATGAAAAGGGCGATGACCATGCCCGCCTCGCCGCCGATGGCGAATCCGACGGCAAGGAACAGCGCCGTGAGGCCGGCCAGAAGCACGCCGGTGCGCAAAATGCTCATCGTGGGGGCTCGATCTCCTAATCAATGCACGAACAACGCACGGCCTCCGTGGGTGCCGCGCGCATTTGAGGTGGCGTCGTGGGCCGGCCCGTTCAAGACTTGGCGCGCCCGCGCGCCCATGCCATATGGGGTTCATGACCAGACGGTTTACGACCCATAGCGCGAAGGTTGGCCACAGCCCCAAGGCGGGCCGCGCCGGCGCGCCGCGCCCGCCGGCCGGCAAGGCCCCGCCATCCAAGGCCGAAGCATCCAAGGTCCCGCCATCCAAGGACCAACCATCGCCGGCGGCGGTCCGGGAGATCGGCGGCCCCAAGGGCCCGGAGCCGACCCGCTACGGGGACTGGGAACACAACGGACTCTGCACGGATTTCTAGCCGGCCGGATTTCTTGCCCGGTTCAAGGTTGATCGCGCTCAACCCGCCCGACCGTGGTTGCCGTGCTTGACCCGGCAATCCATGGAACCCGCTTTACATGAACCCCCGTGTCAAGCAGGGGGGTGACGTGTAGGCGAAGCGAGTCCCTCCAACATTGAACCGCCCTAGATTGAACCGCCCTAGCCGGCTGGACTTCCAGGCGGCTGGGAACGCACCCGACCGCGCCAGGATGTCCCGTCGTTCAGATCACGGATGTTCTTGTTTCGTTCAAAAATTAGCAATATAATCCTGTAACGTGAAGCGGGAAGTTGTGTTTCGCTCGTGATATACACGTATTGCGAGCATTTCCCGAGATATTCTCCGCGCCCCCTGGGCGCCCCCTGGGCGCTTCCGAGCCAAGAGACGGCATGGACATCGTGAACGCCCCCGCGACGCACCCTCGAGCCTTCCGGCGATCCACGCCCGCGGCACGCCGGCGCCTGGGCATTCTGCTGGGCGCCCTGGGAGGCATCTCGGTTGGGATGCTAGGGTCGGCGCCGGCGACCGAGCGCCTTGGCGGCCCGGTGCCCGCCCAGGTGGTGCGGGTGATCGACGGGGACACGATCCAGGTGCGCGCCCGCATCTGGCTCGATCAGGAGGTCGAAACCCGCGTGCGTCTGGACGGGGTGGATGCGCCGGAGCTCAAGGCGCGATGCGCCCGCGAACGCGCCTTGGCGGTGCAAGCCCGGGCCTTTCTCGACCAACGACTGGCGGCGCCGGGCGCGCCGGTGTTTTTATCGGATATTCGTTACGGAAAGTACGCGGGACGGGTGCTCGCCCGGGTGCGCGACGCGCGCGGCGCGGATCTTGCCGAGGCCCTTATCGCCGCCGGCTTGGCCAGGCCCTACGCGGGCAAGCGCCGCGCGAGCTGGTGCCCCGACACGGGCTGAACTCCACGCGCGGCGGCGGCGGCGATCCGAGGCCGCTCAAACCCGCAGGTCGAGGCGGGAGCCGCGCTGGCGCGGCGCGTCCTCGGGCGGGCGGCGCTCGTGCTCGGCGCGGGCGCGCTCGGTCTCGCGGCTCGGCGTGACCGGCCGGGCGGTTTCGGCTCGCGTGGTTTCGGGCACGTTGGGCGCGTTGGCGACCACGGCCGGCGCACCGCTACCCTGACCGATTTGGGGCGGCACGAGGGGGTTGTTGACTTGCATGAGCATACATTGCAGCTTACCAAGGAAAAAGTCAAGCAATAAAAATAAACAACTTGCGCATGATTGTAGATAAATTTGATTATTGTTGCTCTATATTGTCTCAAATCATCCATGATCGCCCGAACCCCCTGACGCCTTGCGGCTATGGCGATGGCGATGGCGGAACCGGGGGTTGACCTTCCCGTCGCTGTAACCCGCATGGTGGGCCGACTCACCAAGGAAATTCAGGCCCATGCTAAGCACGCCTCCACGCAAGCTCGCCAAACCCATCGCGTTCACCGCCGCCGGTGTCGTTCTGGCCATTGTCGTGGTCGTCGGCATGTGGCTCCGCATATGGCCCTGGGGCGACGGGGGCGAGCAAGTAGACCTCGCCGTCGGCCAGGCGCTCTACGCGGCCCGGTGCGCCGCGTGCCACGGCGCCAACCTGGAGGGCCAGGCGAACTGGCGCCGGCGCCAGGCCGACGGCACCCTGCCGGCGCCGCCCCACGACCCCTCGGGCCACACTTGGCATCACCCGGATCAGCAGCTTTTCGATATCGTGAAGTTCGGCACCGCGGCGCTCGCCGGCCCCAACTACCAAACCAACATGCGCGCCTTCGGCCCGGAGATGAGCGACCAGGAAATCCGTGCAGTCCTGGCCTATATCAAGTCCACCTGGCCGCCGGAGATTCGCCGCCGTCAGGCCGCGATCACGGCGCGCGCCCAGGCCGGTGGGTAGTCCGCCTGGCGCCCAGCCTCAGCCGATCTCGATCTCGTCCAGATAGCCCGGCGTCGCCACCCCGGCCTTGAGGCGCGGGTCGTCCTCGGGGGCGCCGATCGTGGTGGCGATGGGCACCACGCCGGCCCACACGTCCAGGTTGTAATCCGGCTCGTCGTCGGCGGGCGGGCCGGTGCGCACCTTGGCCGCCACCTCGTCGAGATGCATGAACATGACCGTGGTCGCCTTCAGCTCCTGGCTCGTGGCCGGGCGCAGCTCGGCCCAGCGCCCGGGCGTCAGGCGCTCCGTGAAGGCCTCCAGCGCCGCCAGCTTGCGCGCCGGCTCGCGCACCACATGGGCCGTGCCCAGCGCCATGACCGAGCGATAGTTGATCGAGGAATGAAAGCCCGAGCGCGCCAACACCAGCCCGTCCAGCAACGCCACGGTGAAACACACGGCCACACCGCCGCCGCCGTCCCCGCTCAGGCGGCGCAGCATCTTGCTGGCCGAGGAGCCGTGCCAGTAGACATGATCGCCCTCGCGCCAATAGGCCGTGGGAGTCGTATAGGGCTGGCCGTCGATGACGTAGCCCACGTGGCACATGAGTCCGGCATCGAGGATTTCGTAAACGGTCTCGCGGTCATAGACCGCCCGGTTGTACAGGCGGCGCACCCGCGTACGAGCCGTCGGCTCGAAATCGGGCAGGGTCTCGTCGTGGGGGGGTGCCATGGTTCGCTTCCTTTGCATGCGCCGTGGCGACGAAACGAAGTGGGACCGGCCGCGAACGGCCGGCCCCGAACTCAACGACGCGGGATCGTCGCGCGTCTCCGCGTCTACCTGTTCATGCGGTTCTCGACCAGATGGTCGACCACGGTTGGGTCCGCGAGGGTGGTTATGTCGCCCAGGTTGCCATAATCGTTCTCGGCGATCTTGCGCAGAATGCGGCGCATGATCTTGCCGGAGCGCGTCTTGGGCAGGCCCGGCGCCCACTGGATCAGGTCCGGGCTGGCGATGGGCCCGATCTCCTTGCGCACCCATAGGACCAGCTCCTTGCGCAGATCCTCCGTCGGCTCCTCCCCGACGATCAGGGTGACGTAGGCGTAGATGCCCTGGCCCTTGATATCGTGGGGGTAGCCGACCACCGCCGCCTCGGAAACCTTCGGATGGGCGACGAGCGCGCTTTCCACCTCGGCGGTGCCCATGCGGTGGCCCGAGACATTGATCACATCGTCCACGCGCCCGGTAATCCAGTAATAGCCGTCCTCGTCGCGCCGGCAGCCGTCACCGGTGAAGTAGCGCCCCGGGTAGCTGGAGAAATAGGTCTGCGCGAAGCGCTCGTGATCGCCGTAGAGGGTGCGCATCTGCCCGGGCCAGGCATCGGCGATGCACAGATTGCCCCGGCACTCCCCTTCCAGCGCCTTGCCGTCGCCGTCCACGATCACCGGCTTGATGCCGAAAAACGGCCGCGTGGCGGAGCCCGGCTTGAGCGGGGTCGCTCCCGGCAGGGGCGTGATCAGAATGCCGCCGGTCTCGGTCTGCCACCAGGTATCGACGATGGGGCAGCGCTTCTCGCCAACCACGTCGTAGTACCAGAGCCAGGCTTCCGGGTTGATCGGTTCGCCCACGGTGCCGAGCAGGTGGATCGACGAGCGGTCGGTCTTTTTCACCGGATCGTCGCCCTCGCGCATCAGCGCGCGGATCGCGGTTGGCGCCGTATAGAAGATATTGACCTTGTGCTTGTCGCACACCTGCCAGAAGCGCGACGGGTCCGGGTAGTTGGGCACCCCCTCGAAGACGAGGGTGATGGCGCCATTGGCGAGCGGCCCGTAGACGATGTAGCTGTGCCCGGTGACCCAGCCCACGTCCGCGGTACACCAGAAGACATCGCCCTCGTGATAATCGAACACGTACTGATGGGTCATGGCGGCATAGACCAGATAGCCGCCCGTGGTGTGCAGCACGCCCTTGGGCTTACCCGTGGAGCCGGAGGTATAGAGGATAAAGAGCGGGTCCTCGGCGTTCATCTCCTCCGCTGGGCAGTCCGGGGAGGCCGCCGCGCAGGCCTCGTGATACCAGACGTCGCGCCCCTCGACCCAATCGATATCGCCGCCGGTGTGGCGCACCACCAGAACGTTGTCCACGTGGTCAATGTCCTTGATGGCGGCGTCGGTGTTGGCCTTGAGCGGGACCTTGCGCCCGGCGCGCACGCCCTCGTCGGCCGTGATCACGAAATTGGAGCGGCAATCCTCGATCCGCCCGGCCAGGGAATCCGGGGAGAACCCGCCGAACACCACGGAATGTATGGCCCCGATACGCGCGCACGCCAACATGGCGTAGGTGGTCTCGGGGATCATGGGCATATAGATCGTGACCCGGTCGCCCTTCTTGACTCCCAGGGTCTTCAATGCGTTGGCCAGGCGGCCCACATGCTCGTACAGCTCGCCATAGGTGACGCGCTTATCCACGCTCGGATCGTCGCCCTCCCAGATGATCGCCACGTCGTCCTTCTTTTCCGGCAGGTGGCGGTCGATGCAGTTGTAGGCAACGTTGGTGGTTCCGTCCGCGAACCACCGGATATGCACGTCCCCGGGGCCGTAGGAGGTGTCCTTGACGGTCGTGAATGGCTTGAACCAATGGATGCGCTTGGCGTGCTCGCCCCAGAAACCTTCGGGATCGTTGATCGAGCGTTCGTACATCTTGAAATAGGTGGCCTCGTCGCACCAGGCCCTTGCCGCTACGGCCTCGGGCACGGGAAAGACTGTGGCTTCCGACATCTCTGTCATGCTCCCCTAAGATTCTCGGGTTATCGGCGCGGCCGCGAGCCGCCCATCGTTTTCCAATGCGGGCGCGAACGGGGCCGATTATTTCCGGATTTCCTGGCGCGCACAAGACGCGCCCGCATTTCCCCGGCATTGCCCATGACGCCGGCGGCCGCGCCACCTTGGGTTGTGCACGCAAAACGGGATTAACCAACCGTTCATGCAACTGATTTACGGTTTTCCTCCGCGACCCACGAGGCAGCCCGCCCAGGGGGCGGCACCGAGTCCGCGCGCCGACACGCCCGGTGGGATGGCGCGTGATGATGCATGGAGTTGGGCCCCGATGGCCGTAAGTCTGGAGGTGCTGAATTTTCTCGTCGTCGACGACAACAAGCATATGCACATGGTCGTCAAGGCGATTCTCAACTCCATGCGCGCCAAGAACATCCGGTTCAGCGACAACGCGGCGGACGCCTTCATGGAGATGCGCCAGTGGTCCCCGGATATCGTCATCACCGACTGGGCCATGGAGCCCCTGGACGGGCTGGATTTCGTGCGCCTTGTGCGCAAGGGCGGGGACAGCCCCAATCCCTATATTCCAATCATCCTCCTGACCGGACACACGGAGATGCACCGTGTGCTGGAAGCGCGCGACACGGGCGTGAACGAGGTCTTGGCCAAGCCGATCTCCATCAAGTCGCTGTATTCGCGCATCATCTCGATCATCGAGCATCCGCGGCCGTTCGTGAAATCCAAGACCTATTTCGGGCCGTGCCGCCGGCGCCACGCGGATCCGAACTACACGGGGCCGGAGCGGCGCAAGAACGCGCTCGCCGCCACGGGCGAGGTCGCCTGAGCCGGCCCGGCACGCGCGCAAACGCGGGAGCATACGACATGGACAACAGCGGCGACGGAACCGTCATCAAAGTCCCCAACCTGCTTCGGGCCAAGGTGGGCACCGCGCCGGGCCCAAGCCTGGATCAGATCGTCGCCGAGGCGGAAAAGGCCCTGAACGGCCTGCAAGCGCAATCCCGGGTCTGGATCCAGGAGTACTTGGCCGCGCTCGCCGAAACCGTGGATACGGCGCGCGCCGGCACGGCACCCAAAATCGAGGCGATCGACCGCGTGCGCAAGATCGCTCACGATATCAAGGGTCAGGGCACCACCTTCGGGTATCCGTTGCTCACCGTGGTTGGGCACATGCTGCACGGCTTCACCGAGCGCGACCCGGAGGCCGCGGCGCGTCACCTGGAAGTGGTGGCCGCGCACGTGGATTTCATGAACCTGGTGATCAAGCATGAAATTCACGATTCCGGCGGCCCCCAGGTGGCCCACATGCTCTCCGCCCTGAAAACCGCGGCGGCCAAGGTGCGCGACGAATAGAAGACGGTGGCGCTCACGGCGTGTCTCCCTGGCCGTCGTCCACCACCACCACCACCTGGCCGTCCCCGTTCACGCGCACCGGAACGGCGCGTAGATGCGCGCCCGCGCACGGGCCGGAGACGCAAAGCCCGTCGGCGATCTCGAACATGGCCCCGTGGGTGGCGCACAGAACGAGGCCCGTGTCGTCGCTGATGAAGCGGTCCGGCGTCCAGTCCAGCGGCGTGCCCTGATGAGGGCAGACATTGAGGTAGCCGTACACCGCGGTCCCCGCGCGCACCACGAAGATCTCGCGCCCGTCGGCGAGCGAAAAGCCCCGCGCCTGGCCGTCCTCGATGTCGCCGAGGCGGCAGAGCGGCGCGGCGGTCATGGCGCTCAGGGCTCGGTCTTGCCCATGGCGCAAATCAGGCGCCACGCGTCGTCGCCGATTGGCAGCACCGAGAGGCGCGATTGGCGCACCAGCGCCAGGTCGGCCAGCCGAGGCTCGGCCTTGATCTGGGCCAGGGTGACCGGCTCGGCCAGCGCCCTGACCGCCTTCACGTCGACCATGCCGAAGCGCCCGCTGGCGTCGCTCGGGTCCGGGTAGTATTCGCGCGCCACCTCGACGATGCCGACGATGCGCTTTTCGTTGACCGAGTGATAGAAGAAGGCCCGGTCGCCCACCCGCATGGCCTTCATGTTGTTGGCCGCCTGGTGGTTGCGCACCCCGTCCCATTCGGCGGTGCCCGCCTTGACTTGGTCGTCCCACGACCAAGCGCCCGGCTCGGTCTTCATCAGCCAAGTGCCCATGGTTTCGATCCTTGCCCAGTGCGCTGTTTTCTTAATTACCGCGCGCTCGCGGGATTGTGACAGACACGATTCGGCCGACAGTGTTAGCTGGTTTGCATGAGGGAGGAAACCGTCTCATGACCCAGGCTCGGCAAGGCCCGGCCGCGATACCCGGCGCCAAGTGGATATCCCTGAGCGTGCTGTGCCTGTGCGAGGTCGCGGCCATGGCGCTGTGGTTCTCCGCCTCGGCGGTGGTGCCCGTGTTGACCCGAACCTACGGGCTCACCGGCTTCGAGCAGTCCCTGCTGACGAGCGGCGTACAGGCCGGGTTCGTGGTCGGCAGTCTGACCAGCGCGATCCTGGGCCTGCCCGACCGGCTCGATCCGCGCCGCTTTTTCATGGCCGCGGCCGCCATCGGCGCGCTCGCCAACGGCGCGATATTGCTGGTCGAGCCCACATCGCCGTGGGTCGCGGTGTTTCGGTTCGTCACCGGCGCGTGCATGGCCGGGGTCTATCCGGTCGGCATGAAGATGGCGGCCACGTGGGCGCGCGACGACATGGGCCTCCTGGTCGGCCTCCTGGTCGGCGCGCTGACCCTGGGCTCCGCCTCGCCGCATCTGTTCAACGCGCTCGGCGGCCTCGACTGGCGCCTGACCGTTGGCGCCGCCTCGGTATCGGCGGCGTTGGCCGCGCTTGCCATCAACGGAGTCGCCATCGGCCCCAACGTTCGGCCCTCGCCGCCCTTCGATCCATCCCACGCGCTCGCCGGCTGGCGCGACAAGCCCTTGCGCCTGGCTAACCTGGGCTATCTGGGCCATATGTGGGAGCTGTACGCCATGTGGGCCTGGATCGGGGTGTTCCTGAACGCGAGCCTGGCGCAAGTTTGGGCGCCAGGGACCGCGGCCACGGCGGCCAAGCTCGCCACCTTCGCCACCATCGGCGTGGGCGCGCTTGGGTGCCTGCTCGGCGGCATGTTCGCCGACCGCCTGGGGCGCACCACCCTCACCATTCTGGCCATGGCGGTCTCGGGCACCTGCGCGGCCACGGTCGGGTTGCTGTTCGGCGGCGCGCCCGGGCTGCTGATTGCCGTCTGTCTGGTCTGGGGAGTGGCGGTGGTCGCCGATTCGGCGCAGTTCTCGGCCGCGGTCGCCGAGCTTTCGGACCCGCGCCTCGTGGGCACCATGCTCACCATGCAAACCGCGGTCGGCTTCCTGCTCACCCTGGTCACCATCCACCTGATGCCGATCTGGGTAGACTGGCTGGGCTGGCGCTGGGCGTTCGCGCCGCTCGCCGTCGGCCCCTTCCTGGGGGTCTGGGCCATGGCGCGCCTGCGCGCCCACCCGGCGGCGGCGCGCCTGGCCGGGGGGCGGCGCTAGAAAATTACGGCAATACCTTGCGCCAGGGGCAGACGGTAACCGACTTGAACAGCCCGGCCGCGCGGTACGGGTCGCCCTGGGCGAACCCTTGCGCGGCCGCCATGTCGTCGAACTCCATGATCAGCAGGCTGCCGACCGGGCTCTGGCCGTCGTCGCTCAGAAGCGGGCCGGCCACCAGGATCCGCGCCTTGTTGGCGTTCAGGTAGTCCAGATGGGCCGGGCGGTTGTCGGCGCGGGTCGTGCCCGCGTCGGGCTTGTCCAGGCAGACAATGGCGAAGTGCATGGCGGATCTCCTTTCGGTTGGGTTTGGCGTTCAGGCGGTTTCGATTTTGAACGGCCGGGCGAGCAGGCCCCCCATGGCATCGTCCAGGGCCGCGCCGTGGTTGAGAATGCCGTCCACCGCCTCGACGATCGGCATGTCGATATCCTTGGCGGCGGCGAGGCTGGCCACGGCGCCGGCGGAGAACACACCCTCGGCGACCGAACGCCGCCCGGCCTGGATCGCCTCCAGGCGCTCCCCCTGCCCGAGGGCGCGGCCGAGAGAGTAGTTGCGCGAGAGCATGCTGGTGCAGGTCAGTGTCAGGTCGCCCAGGCCGGAGAGCCCCATGGGGGTTTGCGCCCGCGCGCCCAGGGCGCGGCCCAGGCGCGCGATCTCGGCCAGGCCCCGGGTGATCAGCGCGGCGCGCGCGTTTTCCCCGAGCGCGCGCCCGGCGGCGATGCCGCAGGCGATGGCGATCACGTTCTTGACCGCGCCGCCCACTTGCGCGCCCACCAGGTCGTGGGAGAGATAAGGGCGGAAGGCGCGGCTTCCGAGCGCCGCGACCAGGGCCGTGCCCTGGGTTTCGTCCGCCGTCGCCAGGGTTGCCGCGGTGGGCAGGCCGCGCGCCACCTCCGCGGCGAAAGTAGGCCCCGAAAGCACGGCGAGCGGCCGGCCGGGGGCGGCCGCGGCCACCACCTCGCTCATCAGGCGGCCGGTCTCCTGCTCGATTCCCTTGGCGCAGATCACCAGGGGCGCGGCGGCCGGCAGGTGCGGAGCCAGGCGCCGGGTCACCTCCCCCAGGCGCTGCGCCGGCGCGACCAGCAAGATCGCGTCCCGGTCGCCGAGCGCCGCCGGGTCGGCGCTCGCGCGGATCGCCGGGTCGAGGGCAATGCCGGGCAGGTAGGCCGCGTTCTCGTGGGTCGCCGCGATCTCGGCGGCCAGCGCCGGGCGGCGCGCCCACAAAACCGTCTCGCACCCCGTGCGCCGCGCGGCCATGGCCAGCGCGGTGCCCCAGGCGCCGGCGCCGACGATTCCGATTCGCTGGATGTCCATCGCGGGTTTTATACGCCCCGTGCGCCCTGGGCGCGCCGGCGCGGGGGCGGCGCCACCGGGCCCGGCACCTGGTCCAGGGGCCAGCGCGGGCGCGGCGCCAGGTCGAGGGGGTCCACCAGGCCCAGGCCCAGGCGCTCGATCCCGGCCCAGGCGATCATGGCGGCGTTGTCGGTGCACAGCGGCGGCGGCGGCGCCACCAGGCGCGTGCCGCCGTCGCGCGCCACCTGCTCCAGGCGGGCGCGAAAGGCCCGGTTGGCGGCGACCCCGCCGGCGGCCACCAGGGGGCCGCGTTGGCCGGTGCGCTCCTGAAAAACATCCAACGCGCGGGCGCAGCGGTCCGCCAAAATATCGCCCACGGCGGCCTGGAACGAGGCCGCCATGTCCGCGGCCGTCTGGTCGTCGAGGCCGGGCCCGAGCGCCGCCACCTTGTGGCGCACCGCGGTCTTGAGCCCGGAGAAGGAAAAATCCAGGCCCGGCCGGCCGCGCATGGGCCGGGGCAGGTCGAATCGCGCCGGGTTCCCCGTGGCCGCGGCCCGCTCCAGCGCCGGCCCGCCAGGATAGCCGAGCCCCAGGAGCTTGGCGGTCTTATCGAAGGATTCGCCGATCGCGTCGTCGATGGTGCCACCGAGGGGCGTGTGGCGCCCGACCCCGGCCACGTGGACGAGCTGGCAATGCCCGCCGGAGACCAGCAGCAGAAGATAGGGAAAGTCCAGGCCGTCGCTCAGGCGCACGGTGAGGGCGTGCCCCTCCAGGTGGTTGATTCCGAGGAACGGCAGCCGGCGCGCCGCGGCGATCGCCTTGCCCATGGTCACGCCCACGAACACCCCGCCGATCAGCCCCGGCCCGGCGGTCGCGGCCACGCCGTCCAGATCGGCGAACTTCACCCCCGCCTGGTCCATGGCGCGCGCGATCAGCGCGTCCAGGTGGACCAGGTGGCTGCGCGCCGCGATTTCGGGCACCACGCCGCCGTAGGGGCGGTGCTCGTCGAGCTGGGAGAGCACGATGTTGGAGCGAATGCGCCGGTCCCCCGCAACTACGGCGGCCGCGGTCTCGTCGCAGCTCGATTCGATGCCCAAAACGATCATGGCGCCGGGACAGTACCCCCTCGTCCACGGGTGCGCCACCGCTACGCCACCGCCCTTTTGCGCGCCCTTGCGCGCGCGGGCACGAGCCCGTACTCCTTGCGGCCATGAGCGCATCCAAGCCTGCCCGCCCCCGCCTACGCCTGGGAACCCGGGGCAGCCCGCTCGCCCTGGCCCAGGCGCGCGAGGTGCGCGCGCGCCTAGCCGCCGCGCACCCGGAGCTGGCCGCCGACGGCGCGGTCGTAATCGCGGTCATCAAGACCACCGGCGATCGGGTGCGCGACCGCCCCCTGGCCGAGATCGGCGGCAAGGGCCTGTTCACCAAGGAGATCGACGAGGCGCTCACGGACCGGCGCATCGATCTCGCGGTGCATTCCATGAAGGACGTTCCCACGTGGCTGCCCGACGGGCTGGGCATCGTGTCCGTGCCGCCCCGGGAGGACCCGCGCGACGCCTTTTTCGCGCGCGACGCGGCGACACTGGCGGCGTTGCCGGCGGGCGCTGTGGTCGGCACCGCGTCGTTGCGCCGCCAGGCCCAGGTTCTGCTGGCCCGCCCCGACGTGCGCGTGGCGCCCCTGCGCGGCAACGTGGCCACGCGCCTGGCCAAGCTGGAGCGCGGCGAGGTGGATGCCACCCTGCTCGCGGTCGCCGGGCTGAAGCGCCTCGGCGAGGGGGCGCGGATCACCGCCGCGCTCTCTCCCGAGGAGATGTTGCCGGCGGTGGCCCAGGGCGCCATCGGCATCGCCGCGCGCCTGGACGACGGGGCCATGGGCGCCTACCTGGCGCCCCTGGACGACCGGCCGTCGGCCCTGCGGGTCCTGGCCGAACGCGCCTGCCTGCGCGAGCTCGACGGCTCGTGCCGCACGCCCATCGCGGTGTACACGGAATTGACCGAGGACGGCGCATCCATGTGGCTGCGCGCGCTAATCAGCATGCCCGATGGCACTGCCGCGCACCGCACCGAACAACGGGGCCCGGCGGTTGACGGCGAGGCCATGGGCCGCGCGGCGGGCCAAGCGTTGCGGGCGGCGGCGGGGCCGGCGTTCTTCGCCGCCCTCGCCGCGCTCTGACGCCACGAGCACGAGGGGGAGGGCGGCGGCGATCATGCGGGTGCTGGTAACCCGGCCCGAGGCGGATGCCGCGCCGCTGATCGCCGCGCTCGCCGCGCGCGGGCACGCGGCGATGGTCGAGCCCATGCTGCGCGTCGAGCCGCTCGCCGACGCGCGCGTCGACCTCGCCGGGGTGCGGGCGATCCTCTTTACCAGCGCCAACGGCGTTCGCGCCTTCGCGCGCCTGAGCGGCGAGCGGGCCCTGCCGGTCTATGCGGTGGGCGACGCCAGCGCGGCCGCCGCCCGCGCCGCCGGCTTCGCGCGGGTCGAAAGCGCCGGCGGCGATGGGGCCGATCTCGCCCGTCTGGTCGCGGCGCGCCTGCGCCCGGAGGATGGGGCGCTTTTCCACGGGGCGGGAAAAACCGTGGCCCGGGACCTCAAGGGGGCCTTGGAAGGCGCGGGATTCCAGGTGCGCCGGGTCTCGTTGTACGAGGCGCGCCCGGCCGAGGCGCTCTCTGCGCCGTGCCGCGCGGCCCTGGCCGAGGGCGCGCTCGACGCGGCGGCGTTTTTCTCTCCCCGCACCGCGGAGACGTTTGTTAGGTTGAGCGCGACCGCCGGGTTGAGCGCGGCGTGCGCGCGGGTCCACGCGGTGTGCCTGAGCCCGGCCGTGGCCGGGGCCTTGGCCAAGGTGACGTGGCGCGATGTGCGGGTTGCCGCGCGGCCGGATCAAAGGGCGTTGCTTGCCCGCATCGACGAGTTGGCCGGTGCGCCGGCCCAAGAGGAGCCCATGCCCCAGGAATCCACGTCCGAGACTCCCGGCGCCGAAGCCGGCGCGCGCGATACCCATGGACCGGGCTCGACGCACGATGTCATCGCGCGCTTCGGCGGCATCCGCCCCATGGCGGCCAAGCTGGGTGTGGCGGTCAGCACGGTTCAGGGTTGGCGCGAGCGCGGCGTTATCCCGCGCGCCCGCCACGCGCATATCCTGGCCGCCGCCACGGAGCACGGCATCGCGCTGGCGCCCGAGGACCTGGCCGGCGAGGATGACAAGGCGGCGATGACAGGCGACGCCGAGACACACCCCGCGCCAAGCGACGCGCCGCCATCGCCGGAACCGCCCTTGATCGCGGCCGAACCCCGAGCGCGGGCGGGAACTCGCGCCGCATGGCTGGGCGGGATCGTCCTCGGCGCCCTGGTGCTGGGGCTTGGCGCGGGGGGCGCGATCCTGGTACACGATGCGTGGCTGCCCCTGGTCGCGGCGCCGGCGCCGGTTCAATCCGCGACCGCCGATCCGCGCGTGGCGGCCTTGAGCGAACGAGTCGCCGCGCTCGAATCCGCCCCTTCGCCCACCGTCCCGCCACCCATCGACACCGAGGCCCGCGCGGCCGCGCGCCGCGCGCTCGCCAAGCTCGATGATTTGAGCGCGCGGGTCGATGCGTTGGCGGCGCGCGCCCAGGGCGAGGTGGCGGCACCGGAGCCCGACCCGCGCCTGGACCGGATCCCATCGATCGAGGCGGACATCGCCCGGCTCGACGAAGCGCGCACGGTCCTGGCCGCGCGGGTGGATGCGCTCGATGCCCTGGCGGATGCACCGGCGCGGCTAGACGCCCTGGCCACGAAGCTGTCCGATCTCGGCGCGCGCATCGACACCCTGGGCACGGCACGGGCCGCGGCGAGCAAGGACGCCGGCGCCGATGCGTTGCGCGCGGTCGCGATCCTGCAACTGCGCGACGCGATCTTGGCCGGGCGGCCGTTCGAAAGCGAGTTGGAGACCGCCCGCGCCTTGACGCCGAACGACACCGGCGCCGGCACCTCGGCGTGGTCGGCCGCGCTCGACGCCCTGGCGCCCCACGCCGCCGCCGGCGTACCCGCCCTGGCGGCGCTTCGCGCGTCGTTTCCCGCCGTGGCGCGGGCGATATTGGCGGCTCCCACGAGCGCGGCCTCCGGCGATTGGGTGGCGGGCGCGCTCCGGCGCATCTCCGCTCTGGTGACCGTGCGCCCCGCCGGGCCCGTGGAAGGCACCGAGCCCGGGGCCATCGTGGCGCGGGCCGAGGCGCGCCTGGCGGACGGCGACCTGGCCGGCGCGGTGGCCGAGCTGGATGCCCTCGACGGACCACCCGCCGCCGCCGCGAAGCCGTGGCGCGCCCAGGCCGCCGCCCGCCTCGACGCCGAACGGGCGCTTGGCGAGCTGGGCCGTGGCGCGGTCGCGGCGCGGGCGCCGGGGCGGTCATGACACGGGCTCTCTTCTTTTGCCTCAAGGTCGCGCTTCTGGTCGCGCTCGCCTATTGGCTGGCGCAGCGGCCGGGCACGGTCGCTATCCAATGGCTGGGCTACCGGATCGAGACCACGGTCGGGCTTCTCGTGCTGGCGGTCGGCGTGTTCGCGGCCCTGGTGGCCCTGCTCTATCGTCTGTGGCGGTTCCTGCGCCGGGCGCCCGGCGGGGTCGGCCGGTCCATGCAGACGAGCCGGCGCCGGCGCGGCTACAAGGCGCTAACCCAAGGCATGGTCGCGGTCGCCGCCGGCGAGGCGGACGAGGCGGCGCGCCTGGCCAAGCGCGCCGATTCCCTGCTCGACGAGCCGCCGCTGACCATGCTCTTGTCGGCCCAGGCCGCCCAGCTCAATGGGGACGAAGCCGCCGCCAAGCGCTATTTCAACGCCATGCTCGAGCGCGACGAAACGCGCTTTCTGGGCCTGCGCGGCCTTCTGACCCTGGCGCTGCGCGAAGGCGACGACGCGGCCGCGCTGGATTACGCGCGCCAGGCCCGGGCCTTGCGCCCGCGCACCCCGTGGGTGCTGACATCGCTGTTCGAGCTGAGCGAGCGGGCGGGCGACCTGGAGACCGCGCGGCGCGCGATCGACGAGGCGGCGCGCGCCAAGGCCCTGCCGGCGCCGGAGGCGGAGCGCAAACGCGCCGTCCTGGCCCTGGAACGGGCGCGCGCCGCGCGCGCCGGCGGCGAGCGCCAGGCGGCCCTGGCCCAGGCCCGCGCCGCGCTCAAGCACGCCCCGGCGCTGACCCCGGCGGCGACCCTGGCCGCGGACCTGCTGATCGAGGAGGGGCAACGGCGCAAGGCCCTCAAGCTCCTTGAGCGCGCCTGGGCGGCGGCGCCGCACCCGGACCTCGCGCGCGCCTATCTCCATGCCCAGGAGTCCGCCGACGCCATCGAGCGCCTGAAGGCCCTGCACCGCCTGGTCGGCGCCCGGCCCGACCATCCGGAAAGCCACCTGGCCCTGGCGCGCGCGGCCCTGGCCGCGCAGCTGTGGGGCGAGGCGCGCCGGCACCTGGCGTCGGCCGCGGGCGACGGCGGCCTGGAGGGCCACCCGCGCGAGGCGGTGTGCCGCCTGATGGCCGAGTTGGAGGACTCCGAGCGCGCCGATGCCGCGGCCGCGCGCGCGTGGCTCACCCGCGCGGCGAGCGCGCCGCCCGATCCGGCCTGGGTGTGCGGCGCATGCGGCGCGGTGGCCGGGGCGTGGAGCGCGCGCTGCGGCGCGTGCGATGCCTTCGATACCCTGGCCTGGAAGCCGCCGCCCCGGGTCGAGGCGCACCTGACCGCCCCCGCCCCCGCCGCGCGCCCAGGGGCGCGGGCCGACGATAAAGGGGACAACGCCAAACCCGCGCGCTTGCCGGTGGCCGCCCCCGCCCCGCCAGCCCCAGCAGGCGCCGTTGACGCCCCCCGGCGCCTCGATTAGGTTGCGATTCGATTAGGCTGGAAACCCAGCCCGGCGCTGATCGGGCCGGACATCCGGCCTGGCGTTGATCGGGCCGGAGATCCGACCGTGGGCCGCCTTAGCTCAGTTGGTAGAGCATGGCATTCGTAATGCCAGGGTCGCAAGTTCGAGTCTTGCAGGCGGCACCATCTTCCTTGAGGCGGGGCAAATCCATACAACGCAATTTCGCTGGACACGAGATTCCGAAAGGATTCTACTTGCGGAATCGGAGCGTGGCGCCCGCCGCCTGCTGCTACCTAGGGCTAACTAACTAAAAGCTTTTCGGCTTGGACCGCTTGTGAGGCTTGACCGAGACCGTCTTTGGCCCCGGCTTCGCTCCTTTGCGGACTGTCCGAACTGCTTTTCGGCAGTTCTTAGCCATTGTCATCACCTCCTTTCTCGGGCCAATTGCCCGCGCGGTTCAGGCAACCTTCCAAGATCGGGGTGAACGTGGCGACGGACGCCACGTCGGAAGGCTGACTCGGCTGTAATTGGGAGTCAATGAGAACAAGCTGTGAACATCTGAATAGATATTGGGCATGGCTGATTTTGATCCACCAGGTTTAGTGATCTTACCCCTGCCGTGCTGGAGTTCCAGGTGCGTCCCTAGATCTTGTAATTATATCGAAAAAGGTATAATCTGAATGTCCCGATGGAGGGTGGATATCATTCCCGCAGCGCAAAGGGAGATACGGGCGCTCTCGAACGTCCTGCAGGCGCGATTCATCCACGTGACCGAAATGCTTGAACAACTGGGACCGCACCGTGTCGGTGAGCCACACGTAAAGCACCTGGAAGGCAAGCTCTGGGAGATGCGACTGAAAGGCAAGGACGGGATCGCCAGAGCGATCTACTTCGCCGCTCGGGGGCAGCGCTTGGTTGTCGTCAGGGCCTTCGTCAAGAAATCTCGGAAGACTCCACGTCGAGAAATCGAAATCGCATCGAAGCGCATGAAGGGACTTTAGGCATGGGTGGGACCAAACCTTTCAAAGAATTCAAGGTGGAGCTTCTTTCCAGGAAAGGCGTGCAAGAAGCCTATGATGAACTGGCCCCGGAGTACGCCATCGCGCGCGCCATCATCAAGGCGCGCACGGAATGCGGACTCACGCAAGCGCAGCTTGCCAAGCGCATGAACACTTCGCAGTCCTTCATCGCGCGCCTGGAGAACGCGACCGTGTTGCCGACCTTGAAGACGATTTTTCGTGTTGCGGAGGCCACCGGCACGCGCGCCGTACTCGATCTGAAACGCATTTAGGTTCATGACGCGACGGGCGGCCGCTGACCTTGTACGGCCAATCACCCCCCATCCTCGCCCTTGTCCCGCATCCGGTGTTTCGCTTAGTCTCTGTCTCGTGACGGTTCCCTTCGGGGACGAACAGGGAACGAGGTGCGGCCTCTCGTTCATCGCGCCGGTTGGCGTGGAGGACGGGGGCTTAAGCCTCGGCTGCCCCCGCAACTGTGGGCGGCGTGTGGGCCCGGTTGAGGCCACTGGACGGTTGTGCTTTCGCGCGCGATAGCGCGGGGGTGGCCGGCCGGGAAGGCAAGGGGGTCCATGGTCAAGCCGCGAGCCAGGAGACCTGCCGTCGCATCTTGCCAACGTGGGCCCGCCGGTCGGGGGATTCGGCGGTAAACGGGCACGGCCATGCCGCTTGTAGGCAAGCCGGGGCCGGCTCGCGATGGCATGGGTAAACGATCGGACCTCGAAGGGGGAAAGCCCATGTCACCTCGTAATTCGTCGCCTCGCACTTCTTCATCTCGCATGTTTTCGCCATTGTTGCGCGCCGTTGCGCTGGCCCTGCCGCTGGCCGGGCTCGCCGCCGCGGCCCTGCCCGCCCCGGCGGCCGCCCTGGACGATGTGGGGCGCTATGTCTTCGTGCCCAACCGGGCCTCGGCCGACGTGGCGGTGATCGACACCGCGCGCGACCAGGTGGTGGCGCGGGTGCCGGTCGGCAATGTGCCCCATCAGGTCGTCGTGTCCAAGGCGACCGGCAAGCTGATCGCCAGCAACACCGAGGACAACACGATCTCGATCATCGATCTGCAAAGCCTGCGCCTGGCCGCCACGGTTACCCTGGACGTGGAGCCGGAGCACATGGAGCTCGCGCCCGGGGGCCAGGTGCTCGCGGTGGGCAACATCGGCGCGGGCACGGTCTCCCTGGTCTCGCTTACGGAGAACCGGGAGCTGGCCCGGGTCGAGGGCCTGATCCAGCCCCATAATATGACCTTCAGCCCCGACGGCACCCTGCTCTACGTGGCCAATCTGGGGGCCGATTACGTCAGCGTCGTCGACGTGGCCGCCGCCCGCGTGATCGACGAAATCCCGGTCGCCGGGCCGACCGCGATCGCCGCCAAGGACGGCACGGCGGGCACCGAGTATCAGGGCATCATCAACGTGACCGCGACCCCCGATGGCCGCCTGGGCTTCGCCGCCCACGGCGAGGGCAACACCATGGCGGTGATCGACCTGGGCACGCGCGAGAAGATCAAGGACTTGGCCCTGGGCGAGCTGCCGTGGCGCGCCTACGCCACCGGCGACGGACGCTACATGCTGGTGCCCAACAACGGGGACGGCACGGTTTCAGTGATCGATACCAAGACCCTCAAGGTGGCGGCGACTCTCCCCGGGGCCGAGGACATGACCGGGATCAACACCGGCTGGTTCGAGAGCACGGCCTTCGTGATCAGCCGGGGCGAGAACAAGGCGGTGGTGCTGGACCTGGAAACCCTGACCAAGGCCGGCGAGGTCCCCCTGCCCGGCACGCCGGAAACCGCGGTCACCACCCCGGACGGGTTCAAGATCTATGTCGCCTTGAGCGAGGCCAACCAGGTCGCGGTGATCGACACGTGCACCCGCCGGGTAATCAAGACCATCGCCGGGGTCGGCGAGGAGCCCTGGGGCACGACCATGCTGGGCGCCCTCAATTACTGCCACTGACCGGCGCTCATGGGCACCATGGCCCAGGCGGGGCGACTCGCCCTGGGGGCGATGCTGGCGTTCGCCGCCACGGGCGGCGCGGCGCCAGCGAACGCCGGGGCGGACCCGGTGGCACGCCTGGCGGCGGCGGTCGCGCCCTATCTGGGTGCGGAGCAACGCGGGCTCGGCCGCGCGGCGCTCGCCGCCGCGTGCGGGGGTGACGTGGTGTGCGCCGCGCGCCGCATCGCCGTGGCGATCGGCCCACCGGCCCGTCTCGCACCCATCGCCGCGCCGGATTCCGACACCATCCGCTGGGTCACCACGCGGCCCTCGGTCGGCCGCGCGAAGCGCCTGGCCCATGGGCGCGCGCTGATCGCCATCACCGGCTTCGGGCGCACGGTCGAGCGCGAGTTGCTGGCGGCGCTGGAGGATGGCACGGAGACGGGCCTAGTGATCGACCTCAGGGAGAACGGCGGCGGCGATTTTGGGCGCATGCTGCGCGTGGCCGCGCGTCTCGTGGGCCCCCACGCCGGGACCCTCACCCTCAACCGGGGTGGCGCGCCCGTGGCGATCGACCTGCCGCGCCTCGCGCCCGTGGCGCGCCCGGGCGCCTTGCGTGTGCTGGTCGGCCCGCGCACGGCGAGCAGCGCGGAGATCCTGGCCGCGCTTTTGCGCCGCCACGGGGGCGCCCAGATTCTCGGGGCGCGCACCGTGGGCAAGGACTGGCTGACCCGGATCGTGCCGGTGAATCGGGACTGGCGCCTCTACATCCCTGGCGAACGGGTCCGGGTTCCCGGCGAAACCCTGGCCGGCGGCCTGGTGCCGGATGGGCCTTTGCCGCCCCTGCTGGCCCGGAGCGACGCGCCGTGAGCGCGCCCCCGCCGCCGGTCACCCTGGTGCTCGGCGGTGCGCGATCGGGCAAGAGCCATTACGCCGAGGCACTGCTCGAATCCTGGGTGGGAGAGCGAGTCTATCTTGCCACCGCCGAGGCCGGCGACGCCGAGATGGCGGCGCGAATCGCGGCCCACAAGGCCCGCCGGGGAGACGGGTGGATCACGGTCGAGGAACCCCTCGATCTGGTCGGCGCCCTGGATGCATCCGCCGGGCGGGGCCGGGCCGTTCTGGTGGAGTGCCTGACGCTGTGGCTCGCCAACCTGCTGGGCGCCGGGCGCGACCCGGCGGCCGAGGGCGCGGCGCTGATCGCGGCCCTGCCGGGCCTCGCCGGGCCGGTGGTTTTCGTCTCCAACGAGGTCGGCCAGGGGGTTGTGCCCGCCAGCGCCCTGGGGCGCCGGTTCGTCGATTGCGCGGGCCGCCTGCACCAGGATTTGGCGGCGGCGGCCGCGCGCGTGGTCTTCGTCGCGGCTGGGTTGCCGCTGGTTCTCAAAGGCGCCGCCGAGGGCGCGCCTAGATAAGGATCCCCCGTCTCATGAGCGCAACCGCCAAGGTCCCCGCCACGGTGATTACCGGATTTCTCGGCGCCGGCAAGACCAGCATGATTCGCCATCTCCTGGGCACCGCGCGCGGGCGGCGCCTGGCGCTCATCGTCAACGAGTTCGGCGATCTGGGCATCGACGGTGAGATCCTGCGCGGTTGCGGCATCGAGGGCTGTACCGACGAGGACGTGGTGGAGTTGGCCAACGGCTGCATCTGCTGCACGGTCGCCGACGATTTCGTGCCCGCCATCGAGGCGCTTCTGGCCCGCGCCCAGCGGCCGGACCACATCGTCATCGAGACCTCGGGCCTGGCCCTGCCCAAGCCCCTGGTCAAGGCCTTCAACTGGCCGGAGATTCGCACCCGGGTCACGGTCGACGGGGTGATCGCGGTGATCGACGCCGACGCGCTCGCCGCAGGGCGCCTGGCGCCCGATCCGCGCCTACTCGCCGCTCAGCGCGCCGGCGATGGGGCGCTCGACCACGACAACCCCATCGAGGAGCTGTTCGAGGATCAGCTCACCTGCGCCGATCTGGTGGTGCTCAACAAGGCGGACCTGGTGGACGACGCCTGCCTCGCCGCGCTCACCGCCGATCTGGCGGCGCGCCTGCGCCCGGGGGTCAAGGTGCTGCGCGCCGCCCACGGCGGCCTGGACGCGGGGGTACTGCTGGGCCTGGACGCAGCCGCGGAGGACGACCTGGACGCGCGCCCCTCCCACCACGATGGCACGGACGATCACGATCACGACGATTTCGAGAGCTTCGCGGTGTCCTTTGGCGAGGTCGCGGCGCCCGATGCCCTGGCCGCGCGCCTGGCGCCCGTGGCCGGCGCCCCCGGGGTGCTGCGCATCAAGGGGTTCGCCGCGGTCGCCGGCCGGGACATGCGCCTGGTGGTGCAGGCGGTCGGCGCGCGGGTACAGCACTATTACGACCGGGATTGGCGCGCCGACGAGGCGCGCGCGAGCCGCCTCGTGGTGATCGGCGAGACCGGGCTCGATCGCGCCGCCATCGCCGCCGCGCTGACCGGATAGCACGGGCGGCCCGCACCCATGCACCTGTTGCAAGCCCAACCCGGCGGCATCGCGGACGGCTCCGAGCCGGTCGATCTGGGCCAGAGCCCGGGCGACATCGTGATCCTCTCCGCCGCCGATACGGACCTTGCCTGCCTGGCCGCCGCGCGCGCCGGGCTGGGCGAGGGCTTTCCGGCGTTGCGCCTAGCCAACCTCATGAACCTCTCCCACAATCTCTCGGTCGATCTCTACGCGGAGCGGGTGATCGCCCACGCCAAGGTGGTGGTTGCGCGGGTCCTGGGCGGGGCCGGCTACTGGCCCTATGGGGTGGAGCAATTGGTGGCCACGTGCCGCGCGCGGGGCATCGCGCTGGCCCTGGTGCCCGGCGACGATCAGCCGGACCCGGCGCTGGCCGGCCAGTCCACCCTGCCGCCCAAGGCGGTGCATCGCCTGTGGCAATACCTGGTGCACGGCGGCGCCGAGAACGCGCGCAACCTGCTCGCCTTCGCCGCCGATCTCATGGGCCGCGGGCACGAGTGGCGCGAGCCGTGCCCGCTCCTGCGCGCGGGGCTTTATTGGCCCGGGCTGGACCGGCCGGACCTAGCGGCGATCCAATCCCGCTGGACGCCGGGGGCGCCGGTCGCCGCCCTGGTCTTCTATCGGGCTCTGGTGCAGGCGGGCAACCTGGCCCCGGTGGACGCCCTCATCGCGGCGCTCGCGCGCAATCGGGTCAATCCCCTGCCGCTCTTCGCCGCCAGCCTGAAGGAGCCGGTCTCGGCCGAGACCCTGGCCGACCTGCTGGACCGCGCCGCCCCGGGGATCGTCCTCAACGCCACCGGCTTCGCGGTCTCCAGCCCCGATGGGACGCGCCGCCCCGGGCCGTTCGACGCCCTCGATTGCCCGGTGCTTCAGGTGGTGTTCGCGGGCGGGCCTCTGGCGCCGTGGGCCGAGGGTACGCGCGGCCTCTCGGCGCGGGATCTGGCCATGAACGTGGCCCTGCCCGAGGTCGATGGGCGCATTCTCTCCCGCGCGGTCTCGTTCAAGGCGGAGGCACGCTTCGACGAGGCCTGCCAATGCCCGGTGGTCGCCTACGCGCCGGTGGCCGACCGGGTCGATTTCGTCGCCCGCCTGGCGGCCAACTGGTTGCGGCTGGCCCGCGCGCCCGTGGGCGAACGCAAGATCGGGCTGGTCTTCGCCAACTATCCGAACCGGGACGGACGTATCGGCAACGGCGTGGGCCTGGATACGCCGGCCGGCGCCCATGTGCTGCTCGGCGCCATGGCGGCGGCCGGCTACCGGGTCCATGGCCTGCCCGCCGACGGCGCCGGCCTGATCGAGCGCCTGCTGGCCGGGCCCACCAACGCCGCCGTCGCCGGCCGGCGCATCGAGGAGACCTTGCCCCGGCCCGACTACGAGCTTTTTTTCGCCGCCCTGCCGCGCGCCGTGCAAGAGGCGGTGATCGCCCGTTGGGGCCCGGTCGAGCGCGATCCCTTTTTCCGGCCCGGCGCCCTCGATTGCGGGGCCTTCGCGATCCCCGCGTTCCGCCTGGGCAACGTCGCCGTCGGGTTGCAGCCGGCGCGCGGCTACAACATCGACCCGCAGGGCACCTACCATGACCCCGCCCTGGTGCCGCCCCATGGGTATCTGGCGTTTTACGCTTGGCTGCGCGACGCCGTGGGGGTGCATGCCATCGTCCACATGGGCAAGCACGGAACCCTGGAATGGCTGCCCGGCAAGGCGGTGGCGCTCTCCCGAGACTGCTTTCCCGAGGCCGCGCTCGGGCCCCTGCCCCATCTCTATCCCTTCATCGTCAACGATCCCGGCGAGGGCACCCAGGCCAAGCGCCGCGCCCAGGCGGTGATCGTCGATCACCTCACCCCGCCGCTCACCCGCGCCGAGACCTACGGGCCGCTGGCCGATCTGGAGCGGCTGGTGGACGAGTACTACGAGGCCGCCGGGTCCGACCCGCGCCGGATCGCGGTGCTGCGCACGGAGATCCTCGACCTCACCCGGCGCGCCGGGCTGGACGCGGACTGCGGCATCGAGGCCGGCGACGGCACGGACGCGGCGCTGGCCAAGCTGGACAATCACCTGTGCGAGCTGAAGGAGATGCAAATCCGCGACGGCTTGCATGTCTTCGGCCGCGCGCCCGAGGGGGATATGCTCGCGGACCTTCTGGTGGCGCTCGCGCGCGTGCCCCGTGGCGATAGGCGCGGCGGCGATGCCTCGCTGTTGCGCGCGCTCGCCGCCGATCTGGACCTGGGGCGGGACTTCGACCCCCTGGATTGCGTGCTCGGGGACCCGTGGCCCGGGCCGCGCCCGGCGGCGCTGGACGAGACCTCCCCGTGGCGCACGGCGGGCGATACGGTGGAGCGCCTGGAGCTTCTGGCGCGGGACTTGGCGCGCGGCGCCCGGGCGCCCGCGCCCAGTTGGGTGGCCACGGGCGCCGTGATGGAACGGATCGAGGCGGAGCTGCGCCCGGCGGTCGCCGCCTGCGGCGGGCGCGAAATCGCCGGCATGCTGGCCGGCCTGGACGGCCGCTTCGTGGAGCCCGGGCCCGCCGGCGCGCCGACCCGGGGGCGCCCGGACGTGCTGCCCACGGGGCGCAACTTCTATTCGGTCGATACCCGCGTGGTGCCGACCCCGGCGGCCTGGACCCTGGGGTGGAAATCGGCGACGCGCCTGCTCGACCGCCACCGCCAGGAACATGGGTGCTGGCCGCGCGCCCTGGCGCTCTCCGCCTGGGGCACGGCCAACATGCGCACCGGCGGCGACGATATCGCCCAGGCGCTCGCCCTCATGGGCGCGCGGCCCACGTGGGAGCCCGCCTCGCGCCGGGTCACCGGCTTCGAGATCATGCCGCTTGGCGTGCTCGACCGCCCTCGCGTGGACGTGACCCTACGTGTCTCGGGTTTTTTCCGCGATGCCTTTCCCGCCCAGATCGACCTTTTCGATTCCGCGGCGCGCGCGGTCGCCGCCCTGGACGAGCCGGAGGCGGCCAACCCGCTCGCCGCGCGGGTGGCGGCGGACGCGGCCCGCCTGCGCGCCGGCGGGGCGGATGAGGCCGAGGCGGCGCGGCGCGCCGGCTACCGGGTCTTCGGCTCCAAGCCGGGGGCTTACGGCGCCGGGTTGCAGGCCCTGATCGACGAGCACGGCTGGGACGACGCCGGCGACCTGGCGCGCGCCTACGTGGCCTGGGGCGGCTATGCCTACGGCGCCGGCGCCGAGGGCGCGCCCGCGCACGGCCTGTTCGAGGCGCGCCTAGGCGCGGTCGAGGCGGTGGTCCACAACCAGGACAACCGGGAGCACGACCTGCTCGATTCCGACGACTACTATCAGTTCGAGGGCGGCCTGGCCGTGGCGGTGACGCACCTTTCCGGGCACGCGCCCACGGTCTACCACAACGATCATTCGCGCCCCGAAAGCCCCAAGCCGCGCACCCTGGCCGAGGAGATCGCCCGGGTCGTGCGCGCCCGGGTGGTCAACCCGAAGTGGATTGCCGGGGTCATGCGCCACGGTTACAAGGGCGCCTTCGAGATGGCGGCGACGGTGGATTACATGTTCGCCTTCGCGGCCACCACGGGCGCGGTCGCCGACCATCATTTCGACGCGGTTTACGACGCCTACGTGGACGACGACGCGGTACGCGCCTTTCTGGCCGACGCCAATCCGGCGGCCCTGCGCGAGATCGCCGGGCGCCTGATCGAGGCCCAGGACCGGAACCTGTGGCGCCCGCGCGCCAACTCGGCCCGCCCGCGCCTCGCCGCGCTTATCCAGGGAGAAGACCCATGACCGATCGCGACGACGACGAGGCCAACCGGCGCGCCAACGAGAAGGCGCGCAAGCGCAAAGCCGCGCGCGAGAAAATCCTGGCCACCAAGACCATCGAGAAGGGCCTCTTGATCGTCCACACCGGCAAGGGCAAGGGCAAGTCCACGGCCGCCTTCGGCCTGGCCGCGCGCGCCATCGGCAACGGCATGCGCGTGGGCGTGGTGCAGTTCGTCAAGGGCAAGTGGGAGACCGGCGAGCGCGTCGTGCTGGAGCGCTTTCCCGAGCAGGTGACCATCCGGGTCATGGGCGAGGGCTTTACCTGGGACACCCAGGACCGCGCCCGGGATATCCGCGCCGCCGAGGCCGGCTGGGCGGCGGCCAGGGAGATGATCGAGGCGGCGCGCGGCCCCGCGCCGCGCTACGATCTGGTGGTGCTCGACGAGCTCAACATCGTATTGCGCTACGACTATCTGCCCCTGGACCAGGTGCTGGCGGTTCTGCGCGACCGGCCGCCGGCGCTGCACGTCGCGGTCACCGGGCGCAACGCCAAGCCGGCGCTGATCGAACTGGCCGATCTGGTCACCGAGATGACCGAGATCAAGCACCCCTTCCGCGCCGGGGTGAAGGCGCAAAAAGGCATTGAGTTCTAAATCCCCAGAATCGCGCCCGGCCGCGATCATGTTGCAGGGCACGGGCTCCGACGTAGGCAAGTCCCTGCTGGTGGCCGGGCTGGCCCGCGCTTATGCGCGCCGGGGCTTGGCGGTGCGCCCGTTCAAGCCCCAGAACATGTCCAACAACGCGGCGGTCACGGCGCAAGGGGGCGAAATCGGCCGCGCCCAGGCATTACAGGCGCGCGCCTGCGGCGTCGCGCCCACGGTGGACATGAACCCGGTGCTCTTGAAGCCGCAGAGCGACGTGGGCGCCCAGGTGGTGGTGCGCGGGCGGGTCTGGGGCAACGCGGCGGCGCGCGACTACCTGGCGCTCAAGGCATCCCTTCTGCCGGCGGTCATGGAGAGCTTCGCGCGCCTGGGCGCCGAGGCCGATCTTATCCTGGTGGAGGGCGCGGGCAGCCCCGCGGAGGTCAACCTGCGCGCCGGGGATATCGCCAACATGGGGTTCGCGGAGGCGGCGGATATTCCCGTGGTCTTGGTCGGCGACATCGACCGGGGCGGGGTGATCGCCAGCCTCGTGGGCACCTGGACCCTGCTCGCCGAGAGCGAGCG
>Ga0114931_10001282_pt1 | contig 31984 bp, 27 predicted proteins | sample 2SBtaG_FD_89579 | JGI IMG/M metagenome (GOLD analysis project Ga0114931, IMG submission 89579) | Deep subsurface microbial communities from Kolumbo volcano to uncover new lineages of life (NeLLi) - 2SBTROV14_V59a metaG | ecosystem: Environmental > Aquatic > Marine > Volcanic | place: Kolumbo...
GCAATTGCATCAATGCAGTTTTGACACGGGGTTTCACTCACCCGCCAACCAAAAGAATCTGAAGCAAATTCTCGAACATGCCATCTTGAAAATGGTGCCCGGGGCCGGAATCGAACCGGCACGCCCGTAAGTGGGGCGGCAGATTTTAAGTCTGCTGCGTCTACCAATTCCGCCACCCGGGCAAATACAAGGCTGAGACCGGATTCGAACCGGTGTACACGGCTTTGCAGGCCGCTGCCTAACCACTCGGCCACCCAGCCATAAATAAACCCCAGGAACAAATCAGCCCGTCAAAGACGGGCCCGTTGGAGTGCATTCCTGCGCACGCATTTGGGATAAAACCGCGTAAGCGCTAGATTCTAAACCAAATTCAAGGATTTGCAAGCGTCGCTGATATCTATCCGGTGTATAAGTTAAATCAACACGTTATGTTATTTTATAAACAAAGCCTGCAATATGCACCTCATACAGGCTGAAAAAATTGGAGCGGGAAACGAGACTCGAACTCGCGACCCCAACCTTGGCAAGGTTGTGCTCTACCAACTGAGCTATTCCCGCGTCAGAACACCGTATTCTAGCTATCGGCACGACCTTGTCAAGACTCTGTTTTATCGGCCATGGTTTGCCATGCCACCTTCAGGTACAGAAACATCGACCACAATGTCAATGCCACCGCAATCAGCATCAGAATTTGACCGATGGTATAGGCTGTAACGCAGTGTGGCTTTTTGTCCCCCAGGCAAATAATTTCAGACTCGTAAATTAGACAGAATATGGCGGCCATCTGTAATACGGTTTTTATTTTTCCCATAAACGACACTGAGACACGTTTCCCATACTCGGCCATCCACTCACGCAGTGCTGAAATGGTTATTTCGCGACCAATAATAACCGCAGCGGATAACGCCATCCACACAAACGGTAATTTTTGAACAAGAATGACCAGCGCCACGGCCACCATAAGTTTGTCGGCCACCGGATCCAGAAAAGCGCCGAAGGAGGATGTCTGCTGCCAACGACGGGCAAGAAAGCCGTCCAACCAATCGGTTACCGCGGCGATCAGAAATATACTGGCCGCTACGCCCTCTGCATAACTAAACGGTAAATACATGACGATGGCGAATATGGGAATCAATACGATTCGAAATAATGTCAGCAAATTTGGTAACTGGCTGAAAAGGCGGCTAAAGGGTTTCGTCTTCATCACTTATTGATCGTGCAATGTTTCATAAATGGTTTCCGCCAGTTGCCGGCTGATACCCGGTACTTTGGCGATATCATCGGTACTGGCTCTTACCAAAGCCTGCATACCGCCGAAAAAACGCAGTAATGACTGACGTCGCCTGCTACCGACCCCGGGTATATCCTCTAACGCCGAACGTTTACGGGCTTTATCCCTGCTCATACGATGTCCGGTGATTGCAAACCGATGGGCTTCATCCCGGATTTGCTGAATCAAATGCAAACTCAGCGAATTCGACGGCAGTATAACGGGACGTCCATGTGGCGACAAGAACAATACTTCTTTGCCCGGTTTACGCTCCACACCCTTGGCAATACCCACCATGACAATACCTTGCATGCCCAACTCCTGCAGCACTTCTTCGGCTTGACGTAATTGCCCTTTACCACCATCGATAAATAAAATATCCGGCAACGACCCCTGCTCCTGTTTGCCTCGTGTAAAGCGTCGTTCCATGGCTTGGCGCATCGCCAAATAGTCGTCACCCGGGGTAACTCCACGAATCTTAAATCGCCGGTAATCGGATTTCAGTGGTCCGTTTTGGTCAAAGACAACACACGAGGCCACCGGTCTCTCTCCCATAGTATGACTAACATCAAAACATTCCAAGCGTTCCGGCACCGCATCGAGATGTAGGGCCAGTTGCAGGCTCTCGAAACGACGCCGCAAACTTAAACGACTTGCCAAATACCGGGCCAGCTCAGACTGCGCGTTCTTTTCAGCCATAGCTAGCCATTGCGCCCGTTCGCCACGAACCTTACTACGAATAGTAATCGTTTTACCCATCTGTTCGCACAGTACCTGTTGCAGGGACTGTAGACCGTCAAACGATGCATTCACGACTATTTCCGGTGGTACGTTTTTGTTCAGGTAATGCAGCGGCATAAACGCAGCAAGGACATCGGCGCCATGGTGCTCAATGGTCAGCTTGGGGAAATAGTGGCGGTTTCCAAGATTCAAACCATTACGAATTTGGAACAGTTGCACACAACATAAGCCCTGATCCACACAGGCCGCCACCACATCGCAGTTACCGTGCTCGGTACTGGCATACTGTTTCTGCTGGATTTTACGCAGAGCTGCGACCTGATCGCGATAGCGCGCAGCGTCTTCAAAAGCCAGCCCACTGGCTGCCTGCTCCATTTTTTCCAGCATATGTTCGCTGAGTTCATGACTTTTACCGGTTAAAAACATTTCCGCATGCAAAACGTCCTGAGCATATTGCCCCTTGTCAATCAAGCCCACGCACGGGGCGGTACAACGTTTCAATTGGTGTTGCAGGCAAGGACGGGAACGATTATTAAAGAAACTGTTTTCGCATTGCCTGACCGGGAAAAGTTTCTGCAAAAGTTGAAGGGTCTCGCGAACCGCGCCGGCGCTGGCATAAGGTCCAAAAAAACTGCCTTTTTCCTTACGTGAACCCCTGTAAAAACTGAACCGGGGGAACTCATCATTGGAACGATAAATATAGGGATAACTTTTGTCGTCACGTAATACGATATTATAGCGGGGCTTGAGCGACTTGATCAGGTTGTTTTCCAACAGCAACGCTTCGGCTTCCGACGAGGTAACCGTCACGTCAATAGTGACGACTTTGCGAATCAATACATGGGTTTTAACATCCAGACCGGTACGAAAATAGCTGCTGACTCGCTTTCGAATGTTTTTGGCCTTTCCCACATAGATAACATTCCCGTCGCCGTCTATCATCCGATATACGCCAGGCCGGCCAGGCAAATCAGCCACCAATTGCCCGAAGTCGCTGCGTATGTTAGTCATGCATCTGCGCTATTACCGTATTACCTTGAGTGCACGGCTCACCTGTCCATGCGAATATTCGGTAACGAGATACCCAGCGATTTTTTGACTGTAAAAGCCTGATGGCATGGTCATCGTTATACTGTTTACATGCCATCGCAACGCCGACAGCGTAAAGTGATTCGTCGATTGTCACCTGACCTTCTGCACGGACCTAGTCCTAGTCTAGTGTCTCATATAAAACGTGCACTGAGAAAGCCGCGGAAGGCCGAGTGCATGGCGCAGACCGCCGGGAATGGTGGTCACCTTGTCCAAGGTCTGGAACGCAGCAATCGCACCTTGCGTGGCTTCCCGGGGGGGGGGCGAGATAGATTTTTTAGGCAACCATCAAGTCTATCTCGTCACAATGTGCGTTTTATTTGAGACACTACACTGGCTACTTAAAGAGTTAAGATGCTCTTTAAATAGTTCACCTAACTCCGGATGCTTGAGGGCGTATTCCACAGTGGCTTGAAGGTAGCCGAGTTTGCTGCCGCAATCGTAGCGGGTACCCTCAAAACGATAACCCGTCACGGACTCATTCTTCAGCAATGCGGCAATGGCATCAGTGAGTTGGTACTCCCCGCCCGCCCCCTTGGGAACGTTTATGATATAGTCAAAGATGCTGGCGGTTAATATGTAACGCCCAACAACCGCGGTATTTGAAGGTGCCACCGCCGGATCGGGTTTCTCGACAATGTCTTGCACCGCCACGGCGGAACCAATTTCGGCACTAACAAATTCACCCGCCGGTTTCACGATACCGTATTTGTCGGTTTCCTGCGGTGCCACTTCTTCCAACCCAAGCACGCTACAGCGATTGGCTTTAAAGACCTCCACCATTTGCGCCATGCATCCCATGGGCTCGTGATAAATGAGGTCATCGGCAAGTATGACTGCAAAGGGACTGTCACCCACCACCGGGCGGGCACATAACACCGCATGCCCCAAACCGAGGGCTTCGGGCTGACGTACGTAAATACACGATACTTTCTCGGGTAGAATATCGCGAACCGTTTCTAAAATGTCCCATTTTTCCTTTTTCGCCAGCAAAGCCTCCAAGGCTGGATCGCTGTCAAAATGATCCTCTATGGCGCGCTTGGAACTACTGGTGACAAAAATCAATTCGGTAATGCCGGCTTCAATAGCCTCTTCTGCGGCGTATTGGATCAAGGGCTTATCAACAATTGGCAGCATTTCCTTAGGATTCGCTTTTGTCGCCGGTAAAAATCGCGTCCCCAATCCCGCTACCGGGAATACAGCTTTTGTAATCATAGGATACTCGGGCAGTTAAAAAGAGTCATCGACGATCATTCTAACAAACTCACCAGATGACTTAAACTGTTGAATTACTTAGTCGTTGCATAAACTCTTGCAGCGGCTCGGGTAGCGGCGCACTAACGCTCACTTGTTCGCCCAATACGGATTTCGGAATAACGATTTCAGCGGCGTGCAAAAACAAACGCTTGAGCCCCATCGAGCGCATGGTTTGATTAAATGACTTATCGCCGTATTTGTCATCACCGGCCACCGGATGTCCCTGAGACATGGCATGCACACGTATTTGATGCGTACGCCCGGTCGCCAACTGCACACTCATCAATGTCGAGGAAGGAAAATATCGACGGGCGCTAAAAGTGGTTAACGCCGGTTTACCAGACGGTTCGATACGCATCTTACCACCCTGCACGGCACCTGGAAGCTTTTGCAGCTCTAATGCCACATGCAGGTCCCGAACCTGCCATAAGCCTTTCACCAGGGTCCAATAATTCTTTTTCACCACCCCATCATGAAAGGCCTGTTGCAAACGGCGTAAGGATGCAATGTTTTTGGCACACACCAGGCAACCGGAGGTTTGACGATCCAAGCGATGGGCGATTTGCACCGATTGATCCAGAAACATGCTTTTCAGGCAATGACTTAAATCCACATTGACACCACTACCCCCGTGCACCGCAAGTCCCGCCGGCTTGTTGATTACCAATAAATCATCGCTTTCAAATAATAGACTGCTCCACAGCCGGTCCAACAAAGCCTGACCAATATCGATTTCAGACGGCTGTGTGGTGCGCATGGGTGGAACTCGTACGGCATCACCGCATCTAAGCTTGTAGTGTGGTTTGACACGTCGCTTATTGACGCGAACCTCACCTTTACGAAGGATTTTGTAGATATGTGTTTTTGGAACGCCTCGTAATTGACTTATAAGGAAATTGTCAATACGTTGCCCTTCCCGTTGCCGGTCAATAGTGATGTGCACTACGGTTTGATGGTCCTGACTCATTTTTTGTCAAACCGGAAAAAATTTACGGCTATCAATAGCATGGCACCCTCACTAAAGACCGAACCGTGCGGTTGCTAATGATTGAAGCACCTTGCCAAGGGTGATATAGTGCAAACGTAATCACATAGATTCCTTATGGTGATCACTAAATAGAGCGGATTCGTAAATCAAGCAGTCCGAACCGAATTTGTTGGGTTTGAGTACTATCTCTGCAAACCCAGATTGACACAATGGTAATTTGGAGAAACTGGCAGGTTCTCCCGTAACAAGTTAACCATTTTAATTTTGTGGATAATAGGGTTTACCAACCCCTAAACATGCAAGCACCGATGCCATGGGCATCATGTAAATCTAAATTTAGCGTGGTCTTGCACAATATAGCGTGGTCTTGCAAAATAATGGTATATCAACGCGCACCACATCCGGGGTGATGAGCTTACCAGGCACCTGAGGAGTAAGACAATGGGCATGTTTGATGACAAATAATCCGTATGCTGACAGATGCGACGGGCATCCACAAAAATTGACGTGGCTTGTTGCCGGGCGAACCAGTGCCTGGGGGCATAAATTTTATGAAAAGAATGTTAATAAATGCAACTCAGCCAGAAGAGCTGCGGGTTGCGCTAGTCGATGGTCAACGTCTTTATGATCTAGATATCGAGATACCTGGAAAGGAAAATCGAAAATCCAACGTCTATAAAGGTCGAATAACCCGAATTGAACCAAGCCTGGAGGCGGCATTTGTCGATTACGGCGCCGACCGCCATGGCTTCCTCCCTTTCAAGGAAGTCTCCCGCCACTATTACGTCAATGAGCCCGAACCGGGTGAATGGCGAATTTCCATTAAAGAAGCGTTAAGAGAGGGCCAGGAAGTTGTGGTCCAAGTGGAAAAAGATGAACGCGGAAACAAAGGTGCCGCTTTAACCACATTTGTCAGCCTTGCCGGCCGTTATCTGGTGCTTATGCCTAATAACCCCAGAGCAAGTGGTGTTTCACGTCGCATCGGCCGGGAAGACCGCTCGGAATTGCGCGATGTACTTAGCGCACTGCAGATTCCCGAAGGTATGGGGCTTATTGTACGCACAGCCGGCGAAGGCAAAAGTGTTGAAGAACTACAGTGGGATTTAGACTACCTCTTGAATTTGTGGAACGCTATTCAAACGGCGTCCGAGCAAAAAACCTCGCCTTTTCTGATTTATCAGGAAAGCAACATTATCATTCGCGCCATCCGCGATTATTACACCAAGGATATTGGCGAAATCCTTGTTGACCATTCTGAAGTATTTGAGCGGATTAAGGAATTCGTAGGCCAGGTCATGCCGGAAAACCTGGAAAAAGTTAAATCCTATCAGGACACTATCCCACTTTTTTCACGTTTCCAGATAGAGAGCCAGATCGAATCCGCCTACCAGCATGAAGTACGATTACCGTCGGGAGGAGCCATAGTCATTGACTATACCGAAGCATTGGTTTCCATTGACATCAACTCCGGCAAGGCCACCCGCGGCAGTGATATCGAAGAAACCGCACTCAATACTAACCTGGAAGCCGCCGAAGAGACCGCACGGCAATTACGCCTGCGGGACATAGGCGGCTTGCTGGTCATCGATTTCATTGACATGACCCCGGTACGCCACCAGCGGGACGTTGAAAACAAGCTGCGTGACGCCCTAAAAACCGACCGTGCCAGGGTACAAATAGGGAGAATCTCGCGGTTCGGATTACTGGAAATGTCCAGACAACGATTACGTGCATCACTGGGCGAGTCCAGTCACAGCGTTTGTCCCCGTTGCGGCGGCCAAGGTCATGTTCGTAGCGTATCTTCCATGGCCCTGTCTATACTACGTATCGTTGAAGAAGAGGCGCTTAAAGAAAACACAGCCCAACTTCTGGTGCAGCTTCCTGTCGAAGTTTCCACCTTAATTCTGAATGAAAAACGCCAAAACCTTAACCAAATCGAACAGCGCCAAGGTATAAAAGTCATCGTCTTGACGAACGCCAATTTGAAAACACCCAATTTCGACATTCGGCGGGTTCGGGACAATGAGAGCATTGAGGAACTACCCAGTTATAACATGCCTTTGCTTGATCAGGCCGATGAAAACATGATCGTAGAAAGCCAAGCGCCCAAGCCCACTCCGGATGTGCCCGCGGTTAAATCCTTGATGCCATCAACTGCTGCACCCGAGCCGCCCAAGAAAAGCTTTTGGACCCGGCTAATGGCAAGCCTATTTGGTGATAAAACCGGTAAACCGGCCCGGAAGAAGTCCACAACGACGACACAGCGTGCAGCACCCGACCGTGGTCAGCAACAGAAACGCGCTCCACAACGTAATCGCGGACAAAGCAGCAACCGACCCGCACAACGAAGGCCCCAGGGTTCCCAACGAAGAACCAGCGGCCAACGACCGGGGCAACGCTCGGGGCAGGCACGCGGCGGAACCCAACAACGATCCAATCCGCGTACGCAGCAGCGTCCCACGCAAAAAACAGCGCCCAAGGGTCACGCAAAACCGGACAATCGAAACGCGGAAAACAGTGACCGGGAACAGGCGACCGTTAAACCTCAAGTGAATGCCGAATCCAATGTGTTAAGTATGAATACACCCCAGGAACCGGTTGAACAAAGGTCCGAAAAACAGGGGCCGAATAGTGCTGCTGCTGCTACACAAGAAACTCAAAAATCAACGACCGAAAACCCGTCAGTGGATAAAATCGCGGGTGATGACGGGGAAAAACGCAAACCCGGTCGTCGCATGGGTCATCGTGGTGTACGTCGAGGCGGACGACGTTACAATAATCGGCGCAACAGAGACGAGCAAAAGGATAAACCTGACGAAAATAGTAGTTCGGTAACCGGCAGTGGCGATTCCGACAACAGTGCTAACGTCTACCCTCATCCATCGGTATCGGAAAAACCCATCCCGCCGAAAGAATCGGCTGATACAAGCAATGGAAAACCAACGGATACCGAAAAAAAAAGTGATCTTGCCCAAAATACAAAAACCTAACGTAACCGGGCGGGTGATCGAAAAATCACCCGCCCGGTATACTGCATGTGACCCATCGTACGCGGCAAGCGAAAGCTTCAGTCGCTATGCATTTTAGGTTGTAAAATGTTCTCGAATAATGTGCCGCATGAGACCTTCGGAACCCATTTCAATAAGATCAAGCACGCGTTCAAACCCATTCGGTCCACCGTAGTAGGGATCAGGAACCTCAGACTCCATCAGCTGTTCGGCAAATACCAAAAATAAATGCAATTTTTGTGTAAACTCATTGGGACACATGGCCTCTAGATAATGCAGATTGGATTTATCCATGGCCAAAATATAATCAAACTTCTGAAAATCCGCTGTTTTTACCCGACGAGCCTTTAATGGGGCCAGGTCGACACCTCGCTTTAAGGCGGCCCGTTGTGATCGTTGATCCGGCGCATCACCCACATGATAAGCATGGGTTCCGGCGGAATCGATTTTAATTCGGTCATGGAAATTTTTTTCGTGTACCAATTTTTCAAATACACCGTGCGCAGTTGGAGAGCGGCAGATATTGCCCATACACACAAAAAGAATAGATAATTTCTCCATAAAACATATATTTGCATACAAATTGCCTTGTTATTGTACCACACTTGACGACATGTGATTATGAAAATCATCGATGCGTACAGGGCATGTATGTCATAGCTCGCTACCAAATGCGCGTCACGCTGTTGAGGACTAAACAAGTCAATAACCAGCCAGAATAATGCTGTCTTTCCAGGATGGGATTTCATATGATTAAGCCATGACTAAGTTGACAGACGGCCGCACCTGTTACGACATAGCAGCCTTAACGGCTCTTATCGGCCACAGGGTACGCGCTCATGGCCAGGAATTTCAAATCATTGAAGTGCTTGAAGATGGTCCAAGCCTGGTGCTTCAGCAGAATGTGGACACTGTCATTCAACCGGATCAATTGGGTGAAGCCCATCGACGGGTGCCGGAAACACTGGTTATTGCCATCCTGACATCGGACCAATGTGAATTCAGCACGGAGTTTTTGGATTTGGACTTACTCTCCCAATCCCCTGAAAGTGTGTGACTGCAACCATTGGCCGGCCAAGTGCAATTCTTCCATCGTATCCACGCCCGGACCGAAGACTTCGTCAGTAACCGCCACTTTAATATCCACACCTTGCCACAGTGCTCTGAGTTGTTCTAATTTTTCGGTGCGTTCTATGTCCGCCGGCGGCCATTGAATAAAACGGCGTAAAAATCCCGCTCGGTAGGCATAGATGCCGATATGTTTAAAATAATTTCCGGCAAGCGTCGAATTGGCGTCTCTGTCGAATGGAATAGCGGCCCGACTAAAATACAAAGCGAAACCTTTTCGATTGGTTACAACCTTAACCACGTGAGGATCGGCAACGGTTTTTACATCGTGAATCGGCGCGGCTAAGGTTCCCATCGATACAGTCTGATCGTCCAATAACAGGGCAACTTTTCGGATAAGATGACCAGGCATACAGGGTTCATCCCCCTGTAAATTCACTAGTACCTCATCGTCGCCCATCCGCAGGCTGTCGACAACTTCCGCCAGCCGGTCTGTGCCGGATTGATGATGGGAGCCGGTCATACAAATCTGCGCACCAAAACGTTGCGCTGCCTGGCAAATACTCTCATGATCGGTGGCGATCACGACTCTTTGCGCGCCGGACTCCATGGCACGCTGGTGTACATGTTGGATTAAAGGCTTGTCTAATAGGGTTTGCAATGGCTTGCTAGGCATGCGGGTTGACGCCATGCGAGCCGGAATGATAACACTGAATTTCACCCGGCAGACTCTTGGTCATTCAATCGACGCGCTTCATCCTCCAGCATCACGGGAATGTCATCCCGTATGGGAAATGCGAGTTTATCTGCTCGACATATCAATTCCTGGCTTTCCTTGTTGAATTGCAAAGACGATTTACAGATCGGGCAAACCAGGATTTCCAGCAGCCGTTTGTCCATGGAACCTCCGCAGTTGATTTAAAGTATCGATAAAAGCTTCATTAAATGCCTGTTCCAGTTCTACATAAACCGGCAAATACCAGCTGTTGGATGGCGCCAGGCCGGCACATTTTACCGCATCTTTCTCGGTCATAATAATATCCATAGTATCATTGAACTGCAGGTCTTCCACGCAAAATTGGTGGTGATCGGCAAAATCATGACCTATCACCTGCAACCCTGCATGGCGAAGTACCTCAAAAAAACGCTGTGGATGAGCGATACCGGCAACCGCATGAACAGTGCGTCCGCGAAAATCCAACAAGGATTTTTCTTTCCGGTCGTGCACTTTGCGCAATGCACGACTCACTAATGTTGCCTGAAAGGCCGCATACGGCAGCTTTCCTCCCAAGCTGACCACAAAACGGCTCTGCTGAAGGCGGGAAGCTCTCTCCCGCAGCGGGCCAGCCGGCAGGCATTGGCCATTGCCGAGCCGTCTAATCGCGTCGACAGCGATAATTTCCACATCGCGGTGCAGCCGGTAATGTTGCAGCCCGTCATCGCTAACAATCACATTGCAAGTCCGCCGGAATAAAAGCAGGTTGGCGACGGCATGTCGATCGTGTCCAACAGCTACCGGCACTCCCGTTTGACGGCGCAAGCACACGGCCTCGTCACCGTACTGTTGGGCATTATCGGATTCCACAAGCCGGGGCTCGGATTGCGTCGAACCGTATCCACGACTGACTATACCCGGGTGCCAGCCCTGTTGAAGTAATAAATGGGTAATACCGGCTGTTATCGGTGTTTTACCGCTGCCGCCTACCGTCAAATTACCGACGACTATAACTGGAACGGGTAGCGGTTTGGCCTGGTATTGTTGGCGCCGCCGCCGCCATCCGGCAAGCATGCAAAACACCCATGACAAGGGCATTAACAGCACAATTAACGGCCAACTAAGCGGCGGGTGCCGGTACCACAACCACAATACAAAATACCGTGCCCTGCGGCTCATGACGTAGCGGAGTCTTCGAATCGATGCTGATACAAATTGTTATAGTGCCGACTACGCGCCAGTAATTCTTCATGCTTACCCGAATCCATAATTTTACCCGCATCCATTAATACAATACGGTCGGCGCTTTCAATAGTGGACAAGCGATGGGCTATGACAATCGTTGTACACGAACGCATTAACGCAGCCAGGCCTTCCTGTACCCAATGCTCCGATTCACTGTCCAATGCGGATGTAGCCTCGTCCAGAATCAATACCGAAGCATTTTTCAGCATGGCTCTGGCAATAGCCAATCGCTGGCGTTGACCGCCTGAAAGACTGTTCTCCGATATAATGGTTTGCAGGCCGTCCGGCAGGCGTTCAATAAATTCCATGGCATGGGCGGCTCGGGCTGCTTCACGAATTTTCTGACTATCCGCCGCGGGTAATCCGTAAGCGATGTTGTTGGCTATCGTATCGTTAAAAAGAACGACATCCTGGCTCACAAAAGCCAATTGCTCCCGCAGGTTTTTCAACCGATATTTTTCAATATCCACGCCGTCCAAAGTAATCGTGCCATGGTCAATATCGTAGAACCTGCCCAGCAACTTGACCACCGTGGATTTCCCGCTACCGGACCGACCCACCAACGCCACAGTTTGTCCGGGTTGAATATGCAAACTGAAGCCATCAAGTACAATACTGTTTGGACGAGATTCATAGGCAAACCGAACATTGTCAAACCTAACTTCACCGTTTGCCCGTTCGACCGAATGTGTGCCTTGATCTTTTTCCTGTTCACTGTCAAGAATCATAAACACACTGGCGGCGGCGGCAATACCTTTTTGTATGGTCACATTAACCGTCGTCAAACGCTTAATGGGAGGCATCAACAGTAACATTGTCGTCATAAACGACGTAAATCCACCGGCGGAAAAAGTTGCCGATTCCGAGGTGGCCAGATATATGATGGCCGCCAATGCACATGCCGCCAGTAATTGAATCACCGGCACGCTGGCCACCGACGTCATGGTCAGGCGCATAAAAAATCGCCGATTCTTTTCATTAACTTTGTTAAAACGTTCGGATTCATACGGCTGCCCGCCGTAGGATTTGACAATATGATGACCCTTGATGACTTGGTCCACCGTGTGCGTCACTTCGCCCATGGAACGCTGGATACGTGTGGTTTGATAGCGCAACTTTTTATTAAGAAAAGCGATAAGACCGGCCGCCGGAGGACCCACGGTAACAAACACCAAGGCCAGCTTCCAATTGAGAACAAACATCCAAATAAGCAATCCGGTAACAATTAACGTATCCTTGACAATAATCGTAACGGCATTGGAGGTTGCCTGACCCAATTGCTCCACATCATAGGAAAATTTTGCCACTAATTGACCAGGCGGTGTCTTGTCGTAAAATGCCATTGGCGACAATATCAGTTTCTGGAACATGTTGTGACGGACTTCTTTGATAACCAGCCGCGAAATCCATGTCATGCAAAATCGGGCGGTAAATTCAAATGAGCCCCGAATAATAAACAAAATAACAATGGCGGCAGGCAACCATTTAATGATCGCAGGATCCCGATGAACAAACCCGCGGTCGATAAGCGGGCCCATCATGGCCGCGAATACAGGTTCGGTTATTGCGGTAACCGCCATCGCAATCACGGCAACTGTAAAAATTTTCCAATAGGGGATCGCATAGGTCAAAAGCCGGCGATACACCTGGCTGCCGGAATTAATTGTATTTTGCATGTACGACTATTCGTTAATTTTCATGGTACAGATAGCGGCTTTTTCAAAACCCACATCGGTGGCCGCAGTCATTGCTCTAACGACCGATTCGTGATTGACATCGGCATCGGCGCAAATGACCAACGGCGCATCCTTTTTGGCCATAGCACTGATTTTGATGGCTTTACGAAGTGCACTCATTTTGTCTTCCACCGGTTCACGGTCAACAAAATACTGGCCGTCTTTGTCCACCCAAACTTCAACACGATCGTTTTTGTAAGGCTTACCCTCCGAGGGAGATTCCGGAGGGTCGATTCGAATCGGAGCGTCATGGCGAAACGATGTAGTTATCATAAAAAAAATCAACAATAGAAACACGACGTCGATCAAGGGGGTTATATTGATTTCCAGGTCTTTATGTTTCGGTTTTAAATTCATTTCCGGCTTTTCTTTCTCACCGTGGAAAATAGCACATTTAACAGGCCAACTTCCCTGCTGGCATCCATGGCCATGATGACATGACGATGCTTCGCCTTGGCGTGGGCGGAAATGATCACCGGAATGGACCCAACATTTCTTTTGCCCTCCACCGCCACCCGCAATGCTCTGCGCAACGCATCGCGGCTGCTATTGATTAATTGCTGATGGTTGACAAAATAATTTCCTTTATTATCGATTGTAATTTCGATTCTGTCTTTATTCTTGCTAATCGGTTGCCGACTCTGGTTGGCACTGGGAAATTCCAGCACTAATTGGGCCTCACGTTCGAACGTGGTGGTAACCATAAAGAAAATCAACAACAAAAACACCACATCGATCAGGGGTGTCAGGTTTGGTTCCGGATTATCATCGCGTTGCGGTTGTAGTCGCACGGGCAGCCCTTAAAGACTTACGTTCAGCTTCGACGGTGCAGCAGTTCCACCATTTTAATGGCTTCCTGCTCCATATAAACCACCAACTCGTCGATTTTACCGCGGAAAAACCGGTAAAAAATAATACTCGGAATAGCGACGGTCAGACCTGCAGCTGTGGTAATCAATGCCTCACCGATTCCGCCGGCCAAAACAGTGGGGTTTCCCACGCCTTGGGCGGTAATGGCATTAAATACTTTTATCATACCCACTACCGTACCCAACAACCCAAGCAATGGGGTGATGACGGAAATAGTTCCGAGTGTATTGACATACCGTTCCAGTTCATGAACTACCTGCCGGCCGGTTTCCTCAATACGCTCTTTCATGATATCTCGCTCCAAGGATTGATTACTCAATCCCGAAGCCAGAATGCGTCCCAAAGGCGAGCTCTTTCGCAGCTGCTCGACCTGTGCTTGGGTAAGCTGCTTATTGTTGATCCATTGCCATATTTGAGCCACCAAGTTGCGCGGAATTATTTTTTTATTCTGTAACGACCAAAGTCGTTCACCGATAATGGCAACGGCAACAATTGAACACAAGATGATGGGCAGCATAAGCCAACCACCGCTTTTTATTAACTCAAACAGGGTCACGAGTGCAATCCTTTCAGTCGCGGGATAATAAATGACACTTGTTAGTAGCGATCGCCTGGGGCCTGGACTTTAGAGGCCAGGCTCTGTAATCGAGACATAGTTATACCACAAACATTAAGGTAACTCCAAGATTTTGCTAAAATTCTTGGACCTGTTCCGAGGCATCCAAAAACGCCTGTGAGTGTCCCTGTAGGGAACGACCTGGAGTCGGTTTTCACTGTCCAGCCAGTTAACACGGACAGCACCCTGCTCCCCGGTGATAAATATTTTCGCGCCCAATTCCATATAACGTCCTATAACATCCGCATGGGGGTGACCGAACCGATTCCGATACCCTGCCGGAACCACCAACACACGGGCGGACACTGCGCGGACAAATGGCTTGGTGGAGGAAGTCGTGCTACCGTGATGGGGAGCCACAAGTATCGTGCTGTGTAGATCTTTACCGTAGCGCTCCAATAAACTGTATTCTGCCAACGCCTCGATATCCCCTGTTATTAAAAGGCTATTTTGGGTGGATGCAATGTGGAGCACGCAAGACCGGTTGTTTCCCCGCCAAGGTATCTCATCCGAGGGATGCATCATGCGAAACGTCACACCATCCCATCGCCATTGTGTACCGCGCCTGCAATGCCGTGCACCCGGCAAGCGATCGGGCGTGCTGCTTACTATTTTATGTACCGGTATGCCTCCAATAACCGATTTGGCACCACCAATATGATCCATATCGGCATGGCTGATTATCATCAAATCCAGCTGTACAACACCTTGATTGCGCAAATAAGGCAATATCACGTCTTTTCCCGAATCTGCGTGGCCAAACCTGGGCCCGCTGTCGAACAATAGGGCATGGCTCATCGTTCGTACCACTACCGCCAACCCCTGCCCCACATCCAAAACCGTGGTATCAAACCGGCCAAACGATGGCTGCGGAGGCGTGAATAGTACCGAGGGAGCCAACCAGCACATTCCCAGCCACCGTGCGGGAATGCCACGGGGAGCGATCATCAAAACGACCCCCACCAAGGCGGCCACAATCATCCAAACAGGGCGCTGAGCAACATAGACATAACCCAAAGGCAGGTGTGACAAAGTGAGTAGGTATTGCCAAATGATACCCAGCATCCAGTCAGCACAGGAAAGGAGGACCATGGAAAACCCGGGCAACAGTTCGGTACACAAACCGGCCAGCAAAACCATCGGTACCACAAGAAATCCGATCCAGGGTACGGCGACAATATTGGCAATGGGCGCGACCAAACTTACCCCCGCAAATATTCCCGCCACCACCGGCAGCATGCCCACATTTAACATCCACTGCAGCCGAATGGCCTGAAGCCATTTTGAGTGGTGTTTGCCCGCGCCGCCAAGCGTGAAGAGAAGTATGGCCACCGCGGTAAACGACAACATAAAACTTTGCGTTGCCACGGCCAGTGGTTGCGCGACAAGCACGGCGAGTACAGCCACGGCAAGCACGCTGCTTGGCGCCCTGCGCTTATTCTGCATGAGTGACCATAACACGACCGTGGTCATGATGAGAGCGCGTTGGGTAGGAATAGTAAACCCCGCCAACCCGGCGTATAGCAGAGCCGCAATGACAGCGGCGAGTGCGGCGACCTTTTGGGCCGGCTGCCACAAAGCCAGGGTGCCTGCATAAGCCCAGCATTTTCGAACCAGAAAAAAAATCAAACCGGCTATCAAGCCGATATGCAATCCTGATATAGCAATCAAATGCGTTGTCCCGGTGCTGCGTAAGACATCCCATTGCGGGTCATTGATATGGCTGCGATCACCCACGACAAGTGCCGCTAGAATACCCGGGTAATGTAGATTTCGGTGCTGAAAAAAATCGCTAATATGCTCTCTGTACCGGTTAATATTCCAATCCGGGCGGCCGAGCAGTTGATTGTTAGTTGAGCCGGCTATGACGGTACCTGTCATGGCGATACCGTGTTCAAACATCCATGCTTCGCGATCAAATCCGCCGGGGTTGGCGAGTCCGTGTGGAATGGCAAGCCGACTGTGTAATTGCCACCGGTCGCCGGCATGCACCGCCGGCTTGGCCTGATGGTCCGACCAGCGCCAGATTAGGCTGGCCAGGAAATTCGTTGCCACCGGTATGCCGTCTGATTGAGCAATTTTGTCGACCCGCAATTGTAGTTTGATTTTTCGCTCATGCCACTGGGGAATTTGAACCACAACACCTTCCAAAACCACGTTGTGGTCGGCTAGTTCATGACCGTTTGTGGCCGATATGATGGTATGAGCCGACCACAACGCCCAGCAGAAACCCACGATGACAGCGGCCGGCAATCGTAAGGTTTTGATGCATAAGGCCAATAAGGCCAGTGGCAAGCCCAGCAAACACAGCTGTGGGGGAAGTTCGATAAAAAGTTGTAAACTTAATGCGCCAACAAGTGCGCCAAAGGCAATACTTCTCATGGTTTCGTATTTATATTAGATTTCAGATAAAATGGCGCAAAATTAAGATGGATTGATCAAGGTCGTGCCTAAGAAATTTTTTAAACGAATGATGCCGGACCCGGAAAAACTCAGGCAACAAAAAGTGCTTGGCTTTTTAGGTGAGCGAGTTTTTTCTTCAAATCTTTGGCACCTGAACCGCCGCTCAGTGACAGGCGCCGTGTCCATTGGGCTGTTTATGGCTTTCGTACCGTTTCCCGGCCAAATGATATTGGCGGCCATAGGGGCCATCGCTATCCGGGTCAATTTGCCCATCTCCGTAGCCGTGGTTTGGATTACCAATCCCATCACAATTCCTACTATTTTTTATTCAGCGTATCTGCTAGGCCACTGGCTGTTAAACAGCCATAAACCCCAGGTCATAGCCATTAGCGGGCCTTGGTATTCGGTGTTCGGATACGATACCTTATGGGCGTTGTTACTAGGCTGTTTAATTCTTGCCACTGTCAGTTCAACGCTGGGTTATATTTTTACAAGTATGTTCTGGCGACTTTGGGTCGCGCATACCTGGGCAAAGCGCAAAAAACAAAGAGCCATGCAACGTAACAACGTCGCAAACGTCAAACACAGTGACGACGAACAGCGTCAGGATATTTCGTAATCCGTGGCCTGCCTCGCGGACCGTGCGCACTGATTCGTCAGCACCTTAGAATTCCTCACGACGTTGATAAAAAAGCCGGACTGCCATCCTGTATCAGCTCGCATAAAAAAACAAGCATGCTTGGCGATTGCAGGCTTGAACAAGGCGCGATGGCAAGCGTACGGGTGGATTTTTCGAGACCACGCATAAACCCATCCCCGGTTCCCTGGGAGGCATGCTGCCTCCCAGGGAATGGATAAACCACCCGCACGCTTGCTTCGTGCATTGTTTACGCCGCACGCTAACCCACTCCGCGTAGAGGATGGCTGTTGCTTGGCAATGGCTAAGATTCATTCAACCAACCCCTAGCTGACTCGCCGGGCTAGCCGACCTGCTTCAAAACACCTTGATCCAATTGCAGTACCCTGTCCATACGACCGGCCAATTGTTGATCGTGGGTGACAATGATGAAGCTTGTTCCAAAATCACGATTGAGGTCCAACATCAATTGATAAACATTCTCCGCCGTGGTGCTGTCCAAATTGCCGGTAGGCTCATCGGCCAAGACACACAAAGGATTGTTAACCAACGCACGGGCGACCGCTGCACGTTGGCGCTCGCCACCGGATAGTTTACCCGGCTTGTGCAGCAAACGATCAGCTAAACCGACTTTTTTCAATAATTCCCTGGCCGCATTTTTTGCGTCGGAACTGCGCCGCCGTCCGATCAACAAAGGCATGGCGACATTTTCTAAAGCGGTAAATTCCGGCATAAGATGATGCAATTGGTAGATAAATCCAAGATAACGATTACGCAATTGACTTAGTGATCCCTCGGAAAACTGCGCGATATTTTGACCGTTGATTTTCACCACACCCGCGGTTGGTTTTTCCAGTCCACCCAACAAATGCAACAATGTACTTTTCCGGATCCGGAACTACCCACTATAGCAATTTGCTCACCCGCGGACACCGTCAAGTTAACCCCGCGCAATACCTCGACGCGGCCCACTTCTTCAAATATTTTCACCAGGCCTTGGCATTCCAAGACAGCTTCGGTATTACCAGTCATATCGCAGTACTTCCGCGGGTCGCGTGTTTGCGGCTTGCCAGGCGGGATAAAGCGTTGCCAACACGGTTAGTGTTAAAGAGATGATACCGATCATAAAAATATCGGCCGACTGCATCTGAGAAGGTACTTCGCTGATGGTATAGATATCTTCAGGGAAAAACTTATGGCCGAGGACCGATTCGATCAACGGTACAAGATTTTCGATATTTAACGCCAACAGCGTACCACCGATCAATCCCAGCACAGTACCGGATACGCCGACAAAGCTCCCCTGTACCATAAATATGCCCATCATACTGCGCGGCGTAGCCCCAATGGTACGCAAAATCGCGATATCACCCTGTTTATCACTAACCATCATCACCAACATGGAAACAATGTTAAACACGGCCACAAAAATTATCAGCGTCAAAATGACTGTCATAACAATTTTCTCGACTTTTAACGCTTGAAAGAATGCAACATTTTCCTTGGTCCAAGGCTTAACCTGCAAAGTACCGAAGGCTTTTTCCATGGACTTGGCTACCGCCGGCGCACGGAACAAGTCGTCCAAGCGAACACGAATACCCGAAACATCTTGTCCATAGCGAAAAAACCTCGCCGCATCACGCATATGAATCATGGACAATTGATTATCTATTTCATGCATACTGACGCGAAAGGTACCGACAACATGAAACCGCTTAACCCGCGGCAACATTCCGGCGGGCGTCACCATGGCAAACGGACTGATCACCGTCACTTCAGAACCCACCTGCACGTTCAGGCGATTCGCCAGTTGTTCGCCCATGACAATATTGAAGGCACCAGCGCGCAAATCGTGGATCGATCCTTCCACCATATGCTGACCAAGATCGGATACCTGATGCTCTTCATCGGGCATAATGCCTTTAACCATAGTGCCTTGTACGAACTGACCATTGGTGGCCATCACCTCGGCCTGGATATAGGGCGCTGCACCGACGACATGCGGCTGGGTGCGGATTTTAGCGGGCAGTTCATGCCAGCCGGCAAGATGCCCGTGCCGGGCACTAATCTTGATATGTTCGGTTGAGCCTAGAATTCTGCCGCGAAGTTCGTTTTGAAAACCGTTCATAATGGATATAATCACGATCAGCGCCGTGATTCCCAGCGCGATTCCTGCTATTGAAATCGATGCAATAAAGGAAACCATGCGATTACGCTGTTTGGCCCGTGTATAGCGCATACCGATAAGAATTTCGACGGGTATTTTCATATCAGTATTCGATGCTCACGTCTTCAAACAGGCTGGTCTTTTTTAGCCGGTGCAATAGTTCTTCCGTTGGATTAACACGCCAGCTTTCTCCCAAACGCAGCATCACACGGGCATTTTTATTGTTATAGTCGATTACGACCGGACAGCTTCCCTCACGAAATGCGTCCATGGTATCTTTCAGCGCTCCAATCAAATGACTGGCGTCGGCGTGTTGAACTCGCACCCGAAGATGTTTGGCAAATGCAGCGCGCGCTTGTTCCAAATCATATAATTTATCCGCGCTCATCCGGCAACCGCCGGTGTACTCGTCAACACTGACTTGCCCTTGCACCACCAACAGCCGGTCTTTATTGATCAACTCGCGATAACGCTGAAATATTTCGGAAAATACGGCCAATTCAATACGACCGCTACGATCGTCCAGGCTGACAAATGCCATGCGACCGCCACGTTTTGATGCCAGGGTCCGGATGGAAACTACAAGTCCCGCAATAATGACCCGCTGGTCCTGGGTTGGTTTTAGATCAGCAATGCGATCGGTAATAAAATGTTTAAGCTCACTGACGTATTGCTCGATGGGATGACCGGTGAGATACAGTCCAAGGGTTTCTTTTTCTCCACGAAGTGCCTGTGCCTGCGTTAAATACCCGGTTTCAAACGCCGTCAACTCCCTCTCACTTAATTGACTATCAAATTGAAACAGGTCCTGCTGCCCGCTTGCAAGTTGATCCTGATGTTGTTCGGCGCCACGCCAGGCTTTTTCCAATGATGCCATGACAGCCGCCCGCGACGGGCCCAGTTTGTCCAGCGCACCGGCTTTGGCCAATGACTCCAACGTACGGCGATTGACTTTCTTCAAATCGATGCGCCTGCAGAAATCAAACAAGTCCTCAAAACCCCGGCCACGGGATTGCCGTATACTATCGATTGCCCCCTTGCCAACGCCCTTAATGGCACCGAGCCCATACACAATGGTTTTCTCGTCCGCCACGACAAACTTATAGTCGCAACGATTCACATCCGGTGAAATGATGTCGATGCCCATGCTGTTGCACTCGTCAATCAGGGTCACGACTTTATCGGTATTGTCCATATCCGCCGATAATACCGCCGCCATAAACGCCGCAGGAAAATGAGCCTTCAACCAGGCCGTTTGGTAGGCCAGTAATGCATAGGCCGCCGAGTGGGATTTGTTAAATCCGTAGCCGGCGAATTTTTCCATCAAGTCAAAGATAAACTGGGCAACGGCTTCATCAACACCCAGACCGGTGGCGCCGTCACTGAATACCTGTCTTTGCTTGGCCATCTCTTCTGCTTTTTTCTTACCCATGGCCCGTCGAAGCAGGTCCGCACCACCCAGGGAATAACCGGCAAGCACTTGGGCGATCTGCATGACCTGCTCCTGGTACAAAATTACGCCGTAGGTGGGCTTAAGTATTTCTTCCAGTTTCGGATGGGGATAGTCAACTTTGGCACGGCCGTGTTTTCGGTCGATAAAATCATCCACCATGCCCGAACGTAATGGGCCGGGTCGGAATAAGGCGACCAACGCAATGATCTCTTCGAAATGATCCGGCTGCAGACGTTTGATCAAGTCTTTCATGCCGCGCGATTCCAGTTGGAATACGGCGGTGGTTTGGCACTCCTGCAATAACTGGAAGGTTGCGGCATCATCGGTGGGAATGGTCTCTATACGCAGCGGTTCGGCGCCGTTTGAAGCAAGTCCTTTATTGATTTCGATGATCGCCCAATCAATGATGGTCAGCGTGCGTAACCCAAGAAAATCAAATTTCACCAGGCCAACGGCTTCCACATCATCTTTATCCAGTTGGGTGACCACATTGGTGCCGTCGGGCTCGCAAAACAAAGGGGTAAAATCCGTTAGCACCGACGGCGAAATGACCACGCCTCCGGCATGCTTTCCAGCGTTTCGTGCAAGTCCTTCCAGCGACATGGCCAGGTCCAAAAGATTGCGAACGTCTTCTTCCTGTTCGTAACGTTCACGAAATCGTTCTTCCTGGGCCAGCGCTTTTTCCAGGGTGATACCGATCTCGAAGGGGATCATTTTGGCAATCTGGTCCACAAAACCATACGGATGACCCAATACCCGCCCTACATCACGAACCACTGCTTTGGCGGCCATCGTTCCATAGGTGATAATTTGCGCCACGCGATCTTTACCGTAACGATCGGCTACATATTCAATAACTTCGTCACGTCTGTCCATGCAAAAATCGACGTCGAAATCCGGCAACGACACGCGTTCAGGATTTAGAAACCTTTCGAACAGCAACTCATACTGCAAGGGATCCAGATCGGTGATTTTAAGCGCATACGCCACCAAACTTCCTGCTCCCGACCCCCGACCTGGACCGACCGGAATTCGTTGGGCCTTGGCCCACCTAATAAAATCGGAGACAATCATAAAGTAGCCTGGGAAACCCATTTTAATAATGGTATCCAGTTCCCACTGCAAACGGGCTTGATAGGCGCTTTGGGTGTCGGAATCCGAAATGCCACTCTGTTCAAACCGTTGTTGCAGCCCGTCTTGCGCCTGCTTGGAAAAAAAACTCTCCAATGTCTCCTGTTCGGGAATGGGAAAAACCGGTAGGTAGTTTTTTCCCAATTGCAATTGCAAATTGCAACGTTTTGCAATCTCGACACTGTTTTTCAGCGCTTCCGGCATGTCATCGAAAAGTTGTTGCATTTGTTCCGTACCGCGCAGATATTGTTGCGCGGTAAATTGTCGCGGACGGCGGGGGTCGGACAATAATCGACCCTGGTTGATGCAAACCCGTGCTTCATGAGCCTCAAAACTTTGCGCATCCAGAAATTGAACATCGTTGCTGGCAACCGGCGCAATGCCCATAGCTTGCGCCAGTTGGTACGCCCGCTCAAAATAAATGTGCTCGCCAGGTTTGCCGAGTCTTTGAAATTCCATATAAAATCGGTCAGGGAAAAGACTTAACCATTGCTGAGCGCATTCCTTGGCAATATCTTCCCTTTCCTGCAACAAGGCTTGTCCTATATCGCCAGCCATGCCGCCGGATAACGCTATGAGGCCTTCGGTACGATCCTGCAACCATGGCAACCGTAAGGTGGGATGGCCGGCGTGTTGTCCTTCAAGATAGCTTTTTGAAACCAAATGGGTAAGATTCTTATAGCCGATGGCATTTTGGCAAAGCAACACTAATCGGAACTGGTTTAAACACTCATCCTGTAAGGTAAAATCAACGCCAACAATGGGTTTCACACCCTTTGCTATCGCAGCCCGAAAAAATTTAACCACGGCAAATAAGTTACCGGCGTCGGTAACCGCAATGGCGGGGAAACCCTTATCGACGGCGGTATCCACCAAGGCCTTGATACGTATGGTACTGCTGACCAGAGAAAATTCACTGTGCACATTCAAATGCACAAAACTCATGAACGCACCGGATTCAACAGGCGTTGCACGGGCGCGAAGCTGCGCCGGTGCAGCGGGCAAACCCCATGCTTGGCAAGACTTTCCAAATGGGCTTTGGTCGGATAACCCTTGTGCTGCGCGAACCCGTACTGGGGATACTGTTCGTGCAGCGTCAGCATTTCCCAGTCACGGCTGACCTTGGCGATGATGGATGCGGCGCTGATCGCCGCTTCCTTTTGATCGCCTTTAATAATGCATTCTACTTGCATGGGTAGCGCTGGGGCTTTATTACCGTCAACCAATACGCGCACAGGCACTTGCTTTAGTGCGTTAACTGCTCGTTGCATGGCCAACAAACTGGCCTGCAATATATTCCATTGATCGATTTCTTCCACCTCGGCACGGCCCACCGCCCATACACAGCGCTCCGTGATGAACGTAAACAATGTTTCGCGTTTTTGCCGGGACAACGTTTTGGAATCCGCTAAACCGTCGATACCGTGCCGAGGCGGCAAGATCACCGCTGCAGCAATGACCGGTCCGGCTAACGGTCCCCTTCCCGCTTCATCGACCCCTGCAACCAGTGTCATGCTAGTGCAGTGTCTCGTATAAAACGTGCATGTAGGCGCAGACCGCTGGGAATGGTGGTCACCTTTCCAAGGCAAGGCCTGGAACGCAGCAATCGCACCTTGAGTGGCTTCCTGGAGGGCGAGATAGATTTTGTTAGGCAACCATCAAGTCTATCGCGTCTAAATGTGCGTTTTATATGAGACACTACACTTGTACTCCCAACAAGGACACCACCGCGTCGGCGGCCGATTCACTGGCATTCTGACGCAGGCTGGTATGAATGTCAGTAAATATCTGCTGTATACGCTCTTTACTCCCGGCCTCGAATTGTTTCACTAACGCGCTGGCCAGGTTCTCGGGGTTGACATTGTGTTGTACAAATTCCGGCACCATGCGCTGATTGGCTAGCAGGTTGGGCATAGCAATAAATGGTGCCGTCACCAAGCGACGAGCCAACCAATACGTACTGGATGCCAAACGGTACGCGACAACCATGGGTCGTTTTATAAGCATGGTTTCCAGTGTTGCGGTTCCCGATGCCGTAAGCACCACATCGGCCGCGGCAATCACTTCCCGCGTTCTATCGGTGATATACCGTATGGCCAATGTCGGCGAATGTTGTTTATGGATATGCCTGAGCATGTCCAGGTATTTGGCATCGGCCACTGCCACCACAACGGAGAGATTATCCATACGCCTGCTTACCCGCTCGGCTGCGTTAAAAAAATCGCTCGCCAGGTTACGGATCTCACTGCCACGACTTCCCGGCAACAGGGCCAATACGGGACCCGCTAACGGTAGTTCCAGCATGCGGCGTGCCGGCTCAGCCGGTGTTCTTAACTCGATTTCATCGGCAAGCGGATGACCGGCAAAATGAACCGGAATGTGGTGCTTGCAGTAAATATCTGTCTCAAACGGAAATAGCGTTAGCATTAAGTTGACGGACTTTCCAATATGATGAATTCGCCCGGGTCGCCATGCCCAAACCGTGGGACTGACATAATGCACGGTTTTCATACCGCGCTTTTTCAGCGCATGCGCCAATCCCATGTTAAATGCCGGCGCGTCAACACCGATAAATACGTCAGGCGGTTGCTTTTGCCAATAGCGAATCAGTCTTCTTCGGGCAAGCAACAGCTCCCATAACCTGCCAAATACTTCGGTAATACCCATCACTGCCAAACGTTCCATGGGAAATAGGGACTCACAGCCTTGCGCCTGCATACGGGGACCGGCAATGCCTTCGAATACAGCATTAGGCCAGCGTCTACGTAAACTTTCCAATAGTTTTGCAGCGATATAGTCGCCCGATGTTTCCCCTGCGACAATAGCTACCCGGCGTACCTGCTTGAGCCTTTCAGCCTGGCTGGGAATATCGTCGGGTTTCACCGGACAATTCCGCGCTCACTGCTATTTATAAAAGCATAAAAACGCTCCACTTGCGGATCCGTTTGCGCCAACGTTTCAATTTCCAACATGGACTGCTTGAAGCTGAGCTTGGAACGATACAACAATTTGTATGATTTTTTTAGCATTTGCAGCGAATCTTTACTGAATCCCTGGCGCTTAAGACCTTCACTGTTCAAACCGTAAGGCTTACCAAAATGTCCTGCCACCATGACATACGGCGGCACATCCCGAGAAATACCGGTGCCTTTTGCGCAGAAGCTATGGGCGCCGATTCGGCAAAACTGGTGTACCAAAGTAGCGCCGCCCAAAATGGCGTAATCCTCAACCACAACATGACCGGCCAGATTGGTATTATTTGCAAATATGGTATGATCGCCAATCAAGCAGTCATGGGCCATATGCACATAGGCCATGATCCAGTTATGACTACCCACTCGTGTAAGGCCGCCGCCCTGGACTGTGCCGCGGTTAATCGTAACGTATTCACGAATCATATTACCTTCACCGATTTCCAGTCGGGTCACTTCGCCGGCAAATTTTTTATCCTGGGGAATGTCACCTATCGATGAAAATTGAAATATCCTGTTGTTCTTTCCAATATGCGTTGGGCCCATGATAACCACGTGGGGTCCCATGACGGTACCCGTGTCAATACTTACATCAGGGCCGATAATACTGTAGGGACCGACCTGTACATCCGCGGCTAGTTCCGCACAAGCATCGATAACCGCAGTCGGATGAATCAACTATCAAATTCCTTTTCCACGCACATCAGTTCCGCCGACGCGACGACTTTACCGTCTACCGACACGCTACAATCAAATTTCCACATCGATCGTTTCGTACGCAGCAGCTTCACTTCTATCATTAGTTGATCGCCCGGAATAACCGGTTGTTTAAAGCGCGCGTCATTGACACCCACCAGGTAAAACAGTGAATTACCCTGCAATTTTCGATCTGCAGTGACAATTGCCAACACGCCGGTAGCTTGTGCCATCGCCTCAATAATAAGAACGCCGGGCATCACGGGACGGTTCGGAAAATGGCCAACGAAAAACGGTTCATTAACACTGACGTTTTTTAATGCCGTGAGCGATTCACCGGGCGAATACTGCATGATACGATCGACCAATAAAAACGGATATCGGTGCGGTATAAATTCTAAAATGCGATTGATATCCAAACTTTCCACATCGTTACCCCTTTTTACCGTGCATTTGCTTTTCAAGGTGAGCGACTTTTTTTGCCAACTCATCCAGTTTTTTCATTCGTACCATATTTCGTCGCCATTGCTGGTTTGTTTCCAGCGGCGATCCGGAGGAATAAATACCCGCTTTATCGATGGATTTGGACACAAATGTCATTCCCGTCACCATCACATCATCGGTAATATCAACATGACCGAGTATTCCTACACCGCCACCAATACTGCAGCGTTTCCCCAAACGTGCGCTGCCGGCGATACCGACACAACCGGCAATCGCACAATGGTCACCGATAACGACGTTATGCGCAACCTGTACCAAATTATCGATTTTTACACCGTTGCCTATACGGGTGGGTTTCAAAGCTCCCCTGTCCACACAGCTGTTGGCACCGATTTCCACGTCATCACCAAGCACTACATGACCCAACTGCGGAATTTTCTTCCATATACCGTTTTCATTGGTCAATCCGAAACCATCGGCGCCGATGACGACCCCGGGATGCAATACAGCCCGTTTACCGATCTGCGAACCCGCACATACGGTCACTCGCGCCACCAGCCTGGAATCGTCGCCGACCACACATCCCGCACCAAGGGTGCAGCCCGGGCCTAAATCCACGCGCGCACCGACGTGAACATCGTCCTCAATCACACAATAAGGCCCTATTGAAGCACTATCAGCTATGCTGGCTGATGGAGAAATCACAGCACTCCCATGAGTGCCCGCCACTGTTTCGCGTTCCGGCGCCAGCAGTAGCGCGGCGCGACCGTAACCCGCAGACGGTTGATCCATGATCAGTACGTTGCCGGTAAATTCGTCGGCGTCTTGCTCGCGAAGAATCACCGCTGACGCATGTGTGTCACGCAAATGACCACGGTAACGGTTATTGGACAGAAAACTAACATCCCCGACCGCGGCGTTTTCCAATGAGGCAATGCCGGTAATTTCACAATCCCCATCGCCGCGTATCCGCGCACCGATTTTTTCGGCAATGTCTTTCAGCTTCAAAGGGCACCCTGCGAATTATTTTGATTTCACCGCCTCGTGTAAGGAACGCAGTTTCACCAACACCTTATCGGTGATATCCAACGCGCTTCTCACATAATAAACACCTTGACGATCCAGCACCAAGTCGAATTTTTCGGCTTGTGCAAGACTGTCGATGGCCTCTAATATTTTACGCTGGAGTTTGCCAAGTTCTTCGTTATTACGAAGCGCGAAATCCTCACGCAGTTCATCACGCGCGCGTTTGAGCTCGCGCCGCCCGCTGATCAGTTCACGCTCCTTTTTACGTCTCTCCCGGTCACTCATTATAGCTGCGTTTTTCTTTAGCTCTGTTTCCATCTTCAGCAGTTGTTCATTGGTTTTAATGAGTTCTTTCTCACGGGGTTCAAACTCGCGCTTTAATTTTTTACTGGCCTGTACCGCCTGCGGTGATTCTTCCATGATTTTCGCCACATTGACCACCCCCATTTTCATTTCCGCCGCGGCGAAACCGGGGATAAGCATGGCTATTGCAACGGAAATTCGTATTTTCTTTAACAAGGCTGTAACTCCATCTTTACAAAGGGACACCAATGGTAAACTGAAAACTTTTCAATTCGTCCCCAGGCTGGTCGTTAAACGGTTCAGCGTAACTAAATGTCAACGGCCCTATAGGCGTTAACCAAGTCAGCGCAAAACCCGCGGCATAACGCAATTGGTCTAAATCGATTTCCGAATTTTCGCCATCAAGTTGATAGACGTTTCCGCTGTCAACAAATAAACTGAATCGGGTGGATTTGCTGTCCGGTGAAAACGGTGGTGGAAACTGAAGTTCCAAGCCTGCAAGCAAGCGACTGTTGCCGCCGATAGCGAGACTTTGGCAGTTATCACCCGGCACTTGATTACCTGTTGGTTCATTATTGCTATCCAACTCTTTTTTAAAACACTGCTTAACACCGCGAGGACCCAAAGTATTGGTACGATAACCGCGTACAGATCGTTCGCCACCGGCAAAATAATTTTCAAAGAACGGCAGACCGTTGGTATCCTGATAACCGTCCCCGTATGCAGCCGCCAGATCCATGACAAAAGTCAAATACCTGCTCATCGGCACATAACGAACATGTCGATAACGCAATTTATAATAATTTACCTGACTGCCCGGCACCGATAGTTCGGCATTAATGCTTTGCAGTGAACCGCGATTGGGAAAAATCGCACGGTTGCGTGTATTGTGAGACCAACCTGTTTCAATTTTGAAAATATCAAATTCGTTGCCGGCATCCTCCTCAAAATCACAATATGTTTGTGGTGCGGTACATAAATCCGCACCATTGATATTGTCGTGATCGATTTCAAAACTGGAATTTTCATATATCAGCCCCAAGCGCAAACGGTCAAATTCCGATAGCGGTATGCCATAGTTCATACCGACACCGTATACGTTGGTCACGTGCCTGATAATATCCAGCCCTGCCGTATCGGTTTCCTCAAAATATACATTTAATGCCCGGCTTACCCCACTCATGGTGTAATAGGGGTTGGAGTAGGAAAAATTATAAACCTTGGTAACGTCACTGTTGTTTAACGTAGCGGCAATTCGTTTCCCTGTACCGAGGAAATTATCCCAATTAAAACTGATATTAAAAATCGCACCTTCCCCTGGCTGGTATCCTAAGCTGGCTATCATATTACCGGAAGGCCGTTCGGTAACTTTCATTTTCACGTCAACTTGGTCACTCACGCCAGGCACCCTTGGTGTCTCGATTGCCACTTCATCGAAAAACCCCAACAACATAAGTCGGGTACGCGAGCGATTTAGATTGACGGTTGACAACCACGCCCCTTCCATCTGACGCAGTTCGCGTCGTATAACTTCATCGCGGGTTTTCTGATTACCGGCGATGTTGATTCGACGCACATACACCCGTTTATTGGGATCCACAAAAAACGTCAAACTGACCGTCTTATCTTTGGCATTGATCTCCGTCACTACGTTGACTGTGGCGAAGGCATACCCCTGGTTTCCGAGAACGTCACGAATTTTTTCCTGGCTTACGATAGCGGCATTGCGCGAAAAAATATCGCCCTTGTCTATATGAATCATAGGCAATAATTTTTCCTTGGGCACCACTAACTCGCCGGCTATCTTTACGTCGGATACACTGAATTGGGCGCCTTCTTCAACGTTGATGGCAATCAATATATATTTTTTGTCAGGAGTAATGGTGACTTGTGTTGAATCGATGGAAAAATTGACAAACCCACGATCCAAATAATAAGACTTCAACGCTTCAAGGTCACCTCGCAATTTCTGTTCACTGTATTGATCGTTGCCGGTTAGGAACGAAAACATGGTTGGCGTACTAAGCTTGAACTTGTCCACCAATTCGCGCTCAGAATAGGTTTTATTGCCAATAATATTGATTTTTTCGATTTTGGCGACCTGACCCTCAATGATATCGATTTTGACGTTAACACGGTTGGCATCCAGGGCCTCCACCGTTGATTTAATCTTGACGCCGTATTTACCCCGACTGAAATATATCTGACGCAGTTCCTGCTCCACTCTGGCAAGTAATGAGCGGTTAAACACCCTGCCGACCGCCAACCCAATGTCTTTAAGCGCTGATCCGAGTTGATCCTCGTCGATGTCTTTATTACCGGTGAACGATACATTTGCAATCGTAGCACGTTCAGCCACCTTGATAATCAGTGTATGGCCGTCTACCGACAGCGCAACGTCGTTAAAAAAACCGGTTTTGAACAGCGCCCGAATAATGTCTTCCGTCAAACGGGCGTCTACCCGTTCGCCGATTTCCACTGGAAGATAATTAAATACGGTACCACGGGAAATTTTCTGTAGTCCCTGTATTTCGATCTTCTCTACCACAAACGGCTGTGCGGCATGAGACAATAACGGCGCCAACAGGAACAGTGCCACCCACGCCCCAACGATGGTCGACCCCCTACGTGTTTGTATTAGCAACTCAGTATATGCCCATTATTCATACAACTCTCCTCCCAAATCCTAACGTCATGCGCAGGATTGTACCCTAAAAACAGCTTTTTCTTTATGCAAACCAACGCATGATGTCATAGTAGATTGCAACACCCATCAATAACACAATCATGACCAATCCAACTGTTTGAAATTGTATCCTAACCATTTCAGACACCGGCTTGCCCTTCAGCCATTCAGCGGCGAAAAGCAGTAGATGGCCACCGTCGAGAACGGGAATTGGCAGCAGATTGATGATAAAAAGACTGATGCTAAACATAGCCAAAAAAGACAAGAATGTCGTCAACCCTATCGATGCTGTATATCCGGCAAATTTCGCGATACTCACAGGACCGCTTAGATTTTCCAGCGAAGCCTGGCCTGAGGCTATTTTCCATAACATTTTCAATGTGATAGAACTCGTCTGCCAACAGTTATCCCAAGCTTTAGCCAGCGCGGGCAGCGCGGGATATTGATCCACCGATTTTAATTCCGGTGCATAGGGACGCGGTTTCACGCCTAAAAACCCATATTTTTTTTCACCGTCTATTTTTACATCCGGAGTGACGGTAAGCGAAACAGTTTGCCCGTGGCGCTCAACGTCCATTTGCATGGGTACTCCGACATGATTTTGAATCTGCGTAGTCCACGAAATCCAACTGTCAACGGGTTTGCCCTCAATCACCACCACCCTGTCGCCAACCTGCAGTCCACCCCGCATGGCTGCACTGTTCGGCTCAACGAATTTAACAATCGGCGGCAACGCAATAAGCGTGATTCCCGCCTTGAGCATGAGATCCACTTTGGGATCCGATTGCGGTGGTAATTTGTCCAGCGCCAGGTGTAACTGGCGCTTTTCACCACTATCCCTGTTTTTTACGGTAACTTGAACGGATTGCTGGGAAATGATGTAATTCAGCAGGGCGTATCGTAGCGATGCCCATGTTGGTGTACGTGCGTTGCCAACGGCTATAACCTCATCATGTTTTTGCAAGCCCGCTTCAGCCGCAATGGTCTGCGGTGGGATGTCACCGAGCACCGGTTTGACCCCAGGCACACCCAGTACAAACATCAACCAATAGATAATGAATGCGAGAATTAAATTGGCCAACGGGCCCGCCAGAATGATGGCACTGCGTCGCCACAGAGGTTGTGCGTTAAATTCGCGGTGTTTGTCCACTTCCGGCACAGGCGCTTCGCGTTCGTCAAGCATTTTCACATAGCCACCCAAGGGAAATGGCGCCAACACATATTCGGTTTCGTCATTCTTTCGCCGCCACCTGGCAATGGGATGGCCGAATCCGACGGAAAACCGCAGCACTTTGACGCCCAATTTTCTGGCCACCCAAAAATGTCCAAACTCATGAAACACCACCAGTACACCAATGGTGATAAAGAACATGAGAAGAATAAAAAAAATATTTTCACCCATAACGGTTTTTCACTTTAGTAACACCCTTGTCTATAATTTCACGACTGACCGCCCGGGCCAA
>Ga0114931_10001283_pt1 | contig 31983 bp, 26 predicted proteins | sample 2SBtaG_FD_89579 | JGI IMG/M metagenome (GOLD analysis project Ga0114931, IMG submission 89579) | Deep subsurface microbial communities from Kolumbo volcano to uncover new lineages of life (NeLLi) - 2SBTROV14_V59a metaG | ecosystem: Environmental > Aquatic > Marine > Volcanic | place: Kolumbo...
GCATCTGACAATTGATAATTGCTGTAGAGAAAGTTCTCTTTCCTTTTCATCGGCAAATATAAATATATATCCCTTCAATACCGGTTCTGTTATTTTTTTCTTTCTGTCGCTCCATTGCTTTAGTCTTGTAATAATGGGTAAATAATAATTTATATCTTCTGCTTTTAATTGCAATTCAGCTTTAAACTCTTGTCTTGGTCTAGTGTATAGTGCAAACCATTTTTTTTTAACTTCTTCTGTCATTTACAAATACAATTATAAAGGGCGACCAATTGAATAATAAGCAAAATCATTTTCTTTCATTTTATTAATATCGTAAACATTTCGTCCGTCAAATATTACAGGGTTTTTTAACAGGGTTTTAATTTTATCGAAATTAGGATTTCTAAATTCATTCCACTCGGTCATTAAAATTAATGCCTCGGAATTCTCTAAAGCTTCGTAAGGTTCATTTACATAATTAATTGAATTACCCAAAATAGCTTTTGTTGTTTCAATTGCCTCCGGATCATATGCAGTTACTACAGCATCTTTTGCTAGCAAAGCTTTTATTAGTTTTAATGCAGGGGCTTCTCTAACATCATCTGTGTTTGGTTTAAAAGACAAACCCCAAACAGCAAAAATTTTTCCACTTATATTATTATTAAAATGCTTGAGTATTTTTTGTAAGAAAAACAAAATTTGATTCTCGTTAACTTTTACAACAGCGTTAAGAATTTTAAAATCATAATTGTTTTCTTTTGAAGTATTGATAAGAGCCTTTACATCTTTGGGAAAACACGAACCGCCATAGCCTACTCCGGGAAATAAAAATCTTTTACCTATTCTTGAATCTGAACCAACACCAACTCTAACTTTATCAACATCAGCTCCCGTTAATTCGCAAAGGTTAGCTATCTCATTCATAAATGAAATTTTGGTTGCCAAAAAAGAATTAGAAGCATATTTAATCATTTCAGCTGATTTTACATCAACAAAGTAAATAGGGTTACCTGAACGGACAAAGGGTTCATAAAGTTGACTTAATATTTTTATAGATTCCTCATTAGAAGTACCAATTATCACTCTTTCCGGTTTCATAAAATCATCAACGGCAAGACCTTCTTTTAAAAACTCAGGATTAGAAACAACATCAAAATTAAAATTCGGAGCTGATTTTTTAATTTCTTTCCTTACTTTATCGCTTGTTCCAACAGGCACAGTGCTTTTATCAATAACAATTTTAAATTTCCAATCCGGATTGTCTTTGAACAGGATACCTAAATTACCGGCAACTTTTAAAACAAAACTTAAATCAGCACTACCGTTTCCATCTTGTGGGGTTGGCAGACAAAGGAATATAAGTGTAGAATTTTCGACAGCTTCATTTAAATCGGTAGTAAAACTTAACCTTCCTATTTTACTGTTTCTTTCAAAATAATTTTGTAGTCCGGGTTCGTAAATAGGCAATGTACCGTCTTTCATCATTTTTATTTTTTTTTCATCTATATCAACACAAATTACATTGTTGCCTGTTTCAGCTAAGCAGGTACCGGAAACTAATCCGACATAACCTGTTCCAACAACAGCAATATTCACTATTTCCTCCTTTTTAAAATAAAATATAACTAAATGAAATATTAGTTGTAATAAACTTAATGCAGATATGTTTTGATTTCTTCTATCATTAAATTCTCGTTAATAGGTTTTTCAATAAACGAAGTAACGGAAACATTTTTATACAGTGATTTAATTTCTTCATTTAATTTTTTGATAATAACAATTATAGGAAGTCTTTTACCTCTTTCTTCTTTTCTAATTAAATTAACCAATTGAAAAGTATCCATTAAAGGTAGATCGTGTTGAGTGACAATCAAAGACGGAGGTCTTTGTAAAAGAGAGCTATATGCACTGTAACCGTCATTCAGTATTTGAACTTTATAATTAGAAAATTTTTCTTGCACTATTGACTCAACCTGTTTTTTTTCATCCAGCCTATTAGTAACCAATAGAATAGTTTCCCTTGAATTCGGAATAGTAAAATGAAATTCGCTTCCTTTGCCCTGCTCTGAGTAAAACCACAAATTACCGCCGTGTTTTTCAATAATCTCTTTTATAAGAGAAAGGCCGAGGCCCGTTCCTTTTTCTCCTTTTGTGCCTTCAGTTGTAAACATTTTTTCAATTTTAAATAGTTTTTCCTTATTAGCATCAGAAATTCCAATCCCTTCATCTTTAACCACAAACTCAGCTAAGTCAACGTTAAAATTTTTGGCAATAATGTTTATTTCCTTATTTGATTGAGAAAATTTAATTGCGTTACTTACAAGATTAGTAATAACCTGCATTAATAATCTTTCATCTGCTTGAATAAAAAGTTCTTCTTTCGCTTCAACATTTATATTTATGTTTTTCCTAATTGCGTTTCCTGTAAGAGTTGAAACACAGTTATAAATAAGAGCCTGTGTATTTATTCTTTTGGAATTCATCTTCATTCTACCTGTCTGCAGTCTTGACCAATCAAGCAGATAATTAATTAGCTGAAGTTGATTTTCAGAGGCTTCGTAAATATAGTTGAGATATTCTAACTTTTCAGAATTTGGAAGAAGCGGTTCGTTAATAAGAATCTCAGAAAACCCCAAAATGCTTGTGAATGGTGCTCTTAAATCGTGCGAAAGAATTGAGATAAATTTATCTTTAGCTTCGTTTGTTTTTTTTAAGGCTTCTAATTCTTTCTCAATTTTTGTTTTCTTTTTTTTATTATTTGGTTTTTTATTCATATAAAACAGATACGGTGTAAAATTTATTACGAAAAGATAATTAAAGAAACAAAGAATAAAAAGAAGGCAAATTAGGCATGCTAATAACTCTTATTTAATGGTTCCCATTCAAGACCTTCAGGGTATATATTTTTCCGTTGGATGTTTGTCAAGTTTTATACAGAGCACAGCGGTTGGGTCAAAGTGTCTGCAGGTAGAACAAAGTGTATCATTAAATATGTTTTTATTTTTATCCTGAAATTGCCTGTACTTAATTACAGCGGGATATAATACAAACACAAAAATAATTACAAAACTTACTGACCACCATAATTGCGTATTTATATAATCTTTAAGTAACCAAATTACAGGAATGCTAAGTGTAATTCTTACTAATGTCCAAAAAACAATTTCGCCCAAAAGTAACTGCCTTTAAAGATGAAAGTTGAAAAATGTTTATTTTATATATATATATTAAAATTTAATTATAATTATTATATTATACATTAAATTGTTGTAATATTAAGGGATTTTAAAATAAAAATCCGGTAACTACCGGATTAAAATTTGAGAGTGAGCGCGGGTGGTCTCGAACCACCGACCCTCTGCTTAAAAGGCAGATGCTCTACCGCTGAGCTACGCGCCCAAAAAAATTTGAAGGCAAAATATAAGCATTTGATAAATGTATTTCAAACTATAATGACTTATAAAATATACTTACTTAACGGAATAAATGTCTAAAGAAAATAATATACTCGTCTGCGATGACGACGAAACTTTGTGTTACCTTCTGAAGGAACAATTACTCGAAGAGAAAAAATTTGCTGTACAAACGGTGTACGATGGAAATGACGCTATTAAAGCTGTTAAAAGTAAGAATTATGACGTGCTTCTTTTAGACCTTAATATGAACGAAATTTCCGGAGAAGATGTCTTAAAATTTGTTTCAGGTTATAATCCCTCTCTGCAGGTTATAATTTTAACTGCTCAATCGGATACAAAAAAAGCTTTTGAATGTTCTAAAAAGGGAGCTTATGCTTATATCACAAAACCCTATGATTTTAATGATTTACTCTTAACTGTAAATCGAGCAATAGAGCATAAAAACCTACTTGTTAAAGCAACATTTTTAGAAGAGCAGGTAAATAAAAATATAGAAAATAAAATTATCGGAACTAGTAAAGAAATTCAAAAAATTATTACACTTGCAAATAAATCTGCTCAATCTGAATCAAATGTTTTGATAGAAGGAGAGACAGGTACAGGAAAAGAATTACTTGCTGAGTATGTTCATAGACATTCACAAAGGAGTGAAAAACCGTTTGTTGTAATTAATTGTGCCTCACTGCCGGATCAACTTATCGAAAGTGAGCTTTTTGGTCATGAAAAAGGTGCTTTTACAGATGCAAAATCAAGCAAACAGGGTTTGGTAGAAATAGCTGATGGAGGGACTTTATTTTTAGATGAAATTGGTGAAATGAGCGTAACACTGCAACCAAAACTTTTGCGTTTTCTTGAAAGCGGTGAATACAGAAGAATTGGAGGTGTCTCTAATTTAACTTCTGATGTAAGGGTAATTGGCGCTACCAATAAAAATTTATTGGAAGAAACTGAAAGTAAGAATTTCAGAAGAGACCTTCTTTTTAGATTAAATGTAATTACATTAACACTTCCTCCTTTGCGAGAAAGAAAAGAAGATATACTTTTGCTCGCCAATCATTTTTTGGAAATTAAGTCACCAATTAGATCTCCCAAGCGTCTTTCACCAGAGTCTGAAGAACTTTTAACCAAGTATAATTTTCCTGGAAACGTACGGGAATTAGATCATATAATAGAAAGGGCTGTAATTTTTGCATCTGAGGAAACCATTAAACCTGGAGATTTAAATTTACCAACAGCAAATAAAATGGAACAGGTTTCTAATAAGAACGAAGAAAACACTATTATTTTAACTATGGCAGATATGGAAAAAAGTCATATTGTTAAAGCGTTGAATTTTTATGGATGGGATAGAACTAAAACGGCATATAAACTTGGTATAAGCATCAAGACATTATATTCTAAAATAAAAAGATATTCTTTAACACAATAAAAATATTATTAAATGCTTAACAAGGTTGATAACTTAAAAAACGAAAATGATATTTTAAAGCAAAATATCAGGTTCCAGGAAGAACTACAAAATATTTTAAATCTGCTTGTTAAAGAAAATTCCCTTCAAGTAATAACCGAAGAAATCTTAAAAAAAGCAGTTGAAAACTGTTTTGGTCTTTTTGGAGTTTTATTTCAAAATAATAAAGATAAAAAATACGATCCTGTAATTTATGATCCAAAGAATAATTTAGAACATCTTGCAGGGTTGCAAAAAGAAATAAAAGCTAATTTATCTTTTATAAACAAATGGCTAACAACTCATTCAGAGCCATTGATTGGAGGGAAAAAACAAGATAATATTGGTCGTTCCTTAAATAATCTGTTTCATAGTTCTTCAATTCTAATAACTCCCTGTTTGTTTGATAATAAACTTTTAGCCACTTTAATTATTGGAAAAAAGGAAGGGGATTTTTCTAAGTTTGATATTACCACTACAACTCAATTTGCCTCACTACTTTCTTTTGGTATCAGCACCATAAACACAAAAAATTTAAATGTTGCTTTAGAAAAAAAATTACTTCAAGCTCAGAAATTGGAAACGATAGGTAAGCTTAGTAGTGGTATGGCTCACGATTTTAACAATTTGCTCTCCGGTATTTTTGGAAGTGTTGATCTTTTAAAAAAAAGATTACCTAATGAACCAAAGGTTACAAGACTTATTGATAATATAGAAAATTGTTCCATTAGAGCAAGAGATTTGACAAAAGGGCTTTTATCTTATGGCAAACCAACAGCCAAAAGAAAAGAAATAATTAAACCTAATTCTTTATTGGAAGAATTGGTAAAGGTTATCTCAAGTACATTTCCCAAAGGAATAGAAATAAATACAAGTATAAAACAAAATTTACCCGATGTTTTAGGAAATACTGTTGAAGTATACCAGGTTCTTCTAAATTTATGTGTAAATGCAAAAGAGGCTATAGGCAAAAAAGGTGCAATTAGTATACTTGCTAAAAAACTTAATGTTAAAAAAAAGAACAGACATGATTTTCCTCTCTTAAATATGGGTAATTATGTTTGGCTATCCGTTAAAGATTCAGGAGAAGGAATTGAAGAAGAAAATCTCTTAAGAATATTTGATCCCTATTTTTCAACAAGGGAAAAAGAAACCGGTTCAGGTTTGGGACTTTATGTTTCATATGGAATAATTAAGGCTTTAAAAGGTGAAATATTAGTATCCAGCAAAAAAAGAGAAGGCACTACTTTCGATGTTTTTCTTCCGGCTTTTGAACCTACAAAAATTGATAAAAAAATTGAATCTGAAAAAATTATTCTTTTAGCTGATGATGAACCAATGCTGAATGAACTACTATCCGATTTATTAGAATCAGTAGGTTACAACGTAATAATGGTTGACAATGGACTTGATGCTCTCAAAGTTTTAAAAGATGAAATGGTAGTTGATATTGTAATAATTGATTATAGTATGCCTGATATGGATGGGATAACTTGTTCTGAAGAAATAAGAAAACTTGGTTTAAATATGCCAATCATTTTATCTTCCGGTAGTTTGGCTTTTGAAAAAGATTTAAGTTGGAGAAAGAAAGGTATAACAAGAATATTGACTAAGCCTTATGAATTTAATGTAATGCTTAATCTTATAGAAGAATTAATTTAATTATTTCGAGCTTTCTTGATCTACATCTATCATTTGTATATCATTTGCATATTCTGAAAATACAGGGTCTTTAATATTTTGCAGCTGCTTTAATACTTCATTGATTTCTTTAACGGCTATTTCTAAAAAATTTAATTTTTTTAATACAACATCTCTGGATATTTCATCTTTTTCTAATTCTCTTTTAATAGCTGCTGAGGTTAAATTCATTAATGTTAATGGTTGTCTTATTTTATGATTTGCAGTAACTACTGTTGCAGCAAACATATTTCTCTTTTCTATATCTAAGGTTGCTTTACGAGCATCGGAATATTTTAAAGCTGTATTTACTCTTGCTAAAAGTTCAATTTTATTAAAAGGTTTTTTAATGTAATCAAAAGCTCCTGCTTCCAACCCAATTCTAATATCATCGGCAGCAACTTTGGCTGTAACCAAAATTATAGGTATATCTTTTGTCTTTTCATTTTCCAGTAATTCTTTGCAAACCTGAAGTCCATTTTTTCCAGGCATCATTATATCAAGTAAAATTAAATCGGGTAATTCTTTTTTAGCCTGTTCAATGCCGGAATCACCGTCATTAGCAGTAAATATTTTGTTGTGTTCTTTTTCAAGTCTATGCTGAAGCATAAAAACATTTTCTCTAACGTCATCAATTATTAAAATCTTGTGCATTTTTTATTTTTTTTAATTTGTTAATAAGAATGGTTATTTTATTAGTTAAAATTAATGGGTCAACAGGTTTTGGAATGTAATCATCAAAACCATGTTTTAAAATAATTTTTTTATCATTTTCCATTGCCCTGGCAGTTACCGCAAATACAGGTATCATTTTTAATTTTTTATTTTCTTTTATTTTTTTCAATATTTGAAATCCGTCCATTTTAGGCATCATTATATCAAGCAGAATTAAATCGGGGCTAGATTCTTTTAACTTATCCATACACTTAACACCGTCTTTCGCTAATAGAGTTTGATAGTTTAATGATTCTACTAATTCATTTAACGTAAATAAAGTGTCGGGGTCATCGTCTACAATCATAATTAAAGGAGAATCAGTTTCATTTGTTTTTCTAACTTTTATGGTCTGTTTATTGTTATGTTTTTTATTTTGAATTTGATCAAATTCCTGTAGTTGAAGTCGTTCTCTAACTTTTATCAACACATCTAAAGGGTGTTCGTTCGATTTAACTGTAGTTTGTTCAACAATATTCTGTAATTGTTCTCTCTCTTCTTTACTTAAATCTTTGGCAGTGCTGATAATTATAGGAATTTCTTTTGTCAAATTATCTGCTTTTAATTTTTTTGCTAAAGTAATTCCGTCAACTACAGGCATTATCAAATCTAAAACTATTAAATCGGGTTGAGATTCTTTTATCTGGTTAAAAGCCAAGCTACTGTCTTTGATATAATTTATTCTAACGCTATCATTTTTAAATTCTTTTTTAAATTTTTCAAATTCAACTTCATCATCGTCAACAATAGTAATAGTTTTAATTTTTTTATTTGTTGTTACCTTAAGCTTATTAAATACAAAATTTAACTTACTACTTGAAATAGGTTTGATAATATAGTCATATGCTCCAAGATTAAAAGCGTGCTGTTTGTCATCAAGTATAGAATACATAATAACAGGTATAGCTTTAGTTCTATTATTTTCTTTTAATTTTTCAAGAATCTGCCACCCATCTTTATCCGGCATCATTACATCTAAAATTATTGCAAAAGGTTGATAAGTTATTGCTTTGTTAAATCCCAACTTCCCATTTTCAGCGGTAATAACTTCATAGTTATTTGAAACCAAAAAACTTTCCACAGTATATCTTGTATCTGAGTCGTCTTCAATTATAAGCACAAGATTTTTCTCTTTATCTTGTTTTATTATTTCTTGTTTCACAGATTTAATTTCATCATGATTAAATTCCATCACTTCCACAGGCAAATCAAAGGTAAATATTGAACCTTTTTCTATTTCGCTTGTTACTTTAAGGCTTCCTTTTAGAAGTTTTGCAATTCTACTGCTTATTGCTAGGCCTAAGCCTGTTCCCCTGTGTTTTCTTGTTGTAGAACCGTCAGCCTGTCTGAATTCTTCAAATATTATTTTTTTATCTTCTTCAGAAATGCCTATTCCTGTATCAGATACCTTAAACTCCAGTTTATTGTTAGGCAGTAAATTTATTGCAAGCTGTACAAAACCTTCGTTTGTGAATTTTATCGCATTGCCAATTAAATTTATAAGTACTTGTGTTATTTTATATCCGTCACTTTTTATAATAATATTTGTATTTATCTTTTTATTAATTTTGAACAAAATATTTTTATCTCCAACTAACGGTTTTACATTAGCCTCAATTTCGTTTATTAAATCTGTTAAAACAAAACTTTCATAGTTAATATCCATTTTACCGGCTTCAATTTTTGAAAGATCAAGCAAGTCATTTATTAAAGACATTAATCTTTTACCGCTTTTTAAAACTACTTGCAACCTTTCTTCATCTTTGTAAGCGAGTGTAGAATTTTCCAAAATTAATTCTGTCAAACCGAGAATTGCATTCATTGGTGTACGAAGCTCATGAGACATACTTGCCAAAAATTGTGACTTTAATTTAGTGGCTTCTTCTGCTTTTTCTTTCTGAATTTCAAGTTCATCAGCTTTTTCTTTTAACTTATTGTGTAGTTGTTTTAAAGATTTATTTTGTTCAGTAATTTTTATATTTTGTTTTTGAAATTCTTCATTCAATTTTCTTAATTTATCAATCATCTGTTCCAATTGTAAAAAAGCATTTGCGTTAGTTAGGCCAATAGCAAGCTGTTTTTCAATACTGGTTAAATAGTTCCAAAGATTTTCAGAAATTTTTTCTTCCGCTCCTAATTCCAAAATGCCAATAACATTGTTGATGTAAATAATCGGGATTATTAATAGTTGCTTTATTTTTACAGAAACAATACCCAAAGAAATAGTGAGTGATTCTTCTTTTAGAGATAAATCTTTGCTTTCTTTTGTTTGTATTACACTTTTAAGATATTTTATGTTTTTATTAGGTAATTCTTCTGCATCAATACCATATGAACTGCATAATTGAATGTTGTCTCCATTTACATTATAAAGGGCACCTATAGCAAAATTTCCTGTCTTAATAATTTTAGAAAGTGTTGCATCAGAAAATTCTTTTAGCGAGGGGTTTTGATTTACAAGCTCTATAAAATCACTGTATTCTTTTTTTGCTATTTCACTTTTGTTCAAGTTATCTAACATATTATTAAAAGCATTTGCCAAATCACCAACTTCATCGTTACTTTTAATATTTATTTTTTGATTTAGTTCACCTTTTCCGGTAAAAAGGGCAGCTTTACCTAAAACATTAAGTTGATTTCTTATCCTATTTGAAAAAATCATTGTTAATATTACTGAAAGCACAATACCCGCAAGTCCAATAATAAGTATAATTAACTTTAAGTTAGAACGTAATTTTGTGAGTCCTTCTATTGAAGTAAAAATTATAAACTTAGATGGATTATGTTTATATGATAGAGGTTGAAAGCTATATAATGTTGCAACTAAATTACTTGAACCGATAGAAGAAGTAATAATTTCAAAATTATTTTTTATTTCAAGTTTTTTAGATATCTCTTTAAGAGCAAATAAATGATTGTGTGTTTTAACCTGTGATGAAACTATTGATGGAAAGCCGTTCCATATTAAAGCAATTTCCGAACCTATTTGTCTTGATATTTCAGTTAAGTAATTTTGAGTTATCCTTCTGCCGTAAACATATTCTTTTTCTTCAGGGCTTATATATTTTTGTAGATTAATAAAAGGATTGTTAGAAATAAAATTTTCTATTGATGTTTTTTTTTTTGAATGTTTTAATCCTTTGGTGATATACACATAAGAATAAACATCAGATAAGTCTTTTACTTTTTGCAAGATAAAATCTATGTGTTGAGGTTTGATATCTTTGTTTTTTGACTTAATAAAGCTGCTGGCTTCAAAAGATTCATCGTCTAAACTTGCTTGGTAAGTGTAAACAAAATTATTAGCTGATTTTAATAACAACTGTGATTGTTTTTCGGCCAATACATTGTACATAATAGAATAAAAGGCTATGGTAATTGCAAAAATAACAACGAAAACAGCAATAAAATTTATAAGCAGTATACGTGTTCTAATTTTCACAATTATTCTTCCTGCAAAACCCTTCTTATCGTAATCAACAATTCATCAAAGTCATAGGGTTTAGAAATAAAATCACTCGCGCCCATTTTGGTTGAATCAATTGCACTTTTCACGTCTGCATAAGCAGTTAAAACAATCACTTTAGATTTTATATTTTGTTCCTGCATATCTTTAAGTACAGCAAATCCGTCTTTTTTTGGCATTTTTAGGTCAAGTAAAACAAGTTCAGCCTGCTTTTGTAAAAGTGATTCAACAGCTTTATAACCGTCGGTAACAAAATCAACTGCATACCCCACAGTACTTAATTCTTCCTGAAGAATTGTACATAAGTTTATATCATCGTCAACTATTAAAATAGATTCCATTTGCCCGCCTATTTATTTTCATTTTCTAAATTTTTAAATTTATAATATTTAATTCTTGCTCTGTTTTTCTTAATTTCATTTTCTATCGGAGAACCTTTTTTCTTTCTAAGAGCAACTCTTTCTTTTAATGTTGGCACAAGTTCAGCTTTTATTAAAATTACAAGTTCCTTTTTTTGAACAGTTGTTTTATCACTGCCAAAAATATATCTAAGCCCAAAAAACCACCAAGGAAGATCTTTTAAAATTGGTACCCCATTTCTTTCCTGTGTATTTTGGTTTATAAATAATCCTCCAATAACGGTTTCTTCACCATTTAACATAGTAACTTGTGTGGATGCAGCAGTTTTTTTAATTTCTGAAGTTAATTCATTTTGTGAGAAAGAACTTCTTTCTACATGAATATCTAAAAGAATATAGTTTAAGCTGTCTTCTTTATAGATATATGGAGTTACATCTATTATTGTACCGGTTGGAAAAAACTTTTCAACAACATTTCCTGAAAAATCTTTTTGCTTAATTGAAAAATCTGAACCGACCTGAATTTTTCCTTTTACTCTATCTCTTACAGTTATATTAGGACTAGATATTATTTCTCCCACATTTTCATTTTCCAAATATCTAAAAACTGAAGTTGCCTCACCAAAAAAGCCCCCAATATCGAATGATGATTTTGCGCTTATTTGATATTTGGGAGGTGAAGCAGTAGTAGTAGTTGTTGTTGTTGATGGTGTTAAATCATTGCCGAATTCCCCTCCAATATCTAAACCGTCTTTTGACAATAAAAACTTCCAATCAAGTCCCATCTCTTTAGATTTATTTACATCTGATTCAAAGAATACTGCCGAAATATTTACTTCTCTTGAATTAATTGATGCATAAGTTTTGGGGTTTTGTTTTACTTGATTTTGTTTTTTAACTATTATCATATCATCTTTTTTTTCATATATCAACCCTGCATATTTAACTATTAAATCAAGAGCTTTTACATAATACATGTTGTTTATTTCAACCCCAATAGGATTAGAATTGTCGGTTGTTAAAACTATTTTAATTCCTGATTTTTTTTCGCTTACCTTACTTAGTAAATTTATTGCCTGGTCAAATGGCAGGGCAGAAGATAAACTAATCACTTCATCTTTTCCGTAATTTCTCCCAAGCATTTTTTCCAAATATTGTTGAGCAGATAGAAAAGGTGCAAACATTGTTAAGAACAGAACTGTTATTATTGTCTTTTTCATAATTTAAACTCTTTTAATTTTTTATTTTCTTTTGTTTCTCTTTTTCTAATGATAGACTTACATTTTCAATTATGCCGCCTTTGTTAATTATAAAATTAACATTATTATTTTTATAATCAATTTTAGTTAAATATCCTAAATAAACTTTTTCGCCCTCCCATAATAAAAAAGTTTTACCATTTGAGCCCGATAAAAAGGCTCCTTCAGGAATTAGTGCTAATAATTTAGCGCCTTGAACATCTAATAATCCCTGATTATTTGGAGGAATTTCATTTCGGATGAGAGGATAAAAAATATCATATTGAGGTTTGGCAGTTAAATCATTTTCGAATAATTTTTTTGTTGCAAATCTGTCATTGTGTGAGAAATATACATCAGCAATTATTGTACACTTTACTAAAAATTCTGGTACTTTATTTGTATCAGATGATACAATATTATTCATTGAAACATTTTTAATCTTTTTCAATTCTTTACTGTGTTCAATAGAATATATTATTTTGAATATGTCGTTGTATTCTCCAATTCCGGTTAATTTATATTCATAATAATTAAATTTTTTTTCATTGAATTTGTTTACAAATTCAACGTTTAATTTTGTTACAGGTGAAAAATTAGAACTTATTGAATTCATAAATTTGAAAAACTTTATAGAAGACAAATTATAAGGTATATTAAACCTGCGGGAAGCAAGAAGAGAATCCAAGACACCTGCCTTTTTAGATAAATTATTTAACTGTTGAGTAAGTTCATTTGTTTTATAATTAAACGATTGTAATTTTTTAAGTTTGGTTTGTTTATTCTTTATACTATTTCCTTGAATAATATAATTATAAATGATCCCTGCAGCAACTATAATAATTAGCAATCCAACCAAAGCAACTGTGTTTTTTAGTTTTCTGTTCATTTGGCTGCCTTGTTGTAGTTGTTTATACTAAATGTTAAACTAAACTTATAAGATTTTCTTTCTCTTAAAGTTTCGAAAAAAACACCATTTAATTCTGCTGCACGTAAATTATATGCTAAATCTGTAATTACATATTTATTTAATGAATATCCCTCTAATTTGACTTTATTATCAGCATTTAAAGATACTGCTGTAAGCCAAAGGCTTTTTTTCTTTTTTATAAATTTAGAAATATTGTTTGCGGCTCTCGTCCAAACCAATGTACCGATAGAAACTGAATCTAAAATAGCCTGAGTGTTGTCAAAATTATTTATTTTTCCTTTAAGTGAAGTGATTTTATTAATTATAGATTGATTTTTATCGTGAAGTTTTTGATACTTAATAATATCCGTTTCTAATTTATGTGTAGTTATATTATTTTCAAGTGTTTTTTGTGTGAAGAAAAAAGTAGCTAAAAATAATAAAAACAAAACAACAAAACTATGCCATGCAAATTGAAGAAATTTTTGCTGTTCAGCCACATATTTTGGTAATAAGTTTACACCTTTGTGTTCATTGTCTACATCTGCAAAGTAATCTTGTGCAGCTGCAATAGGTACACAAAAAGAAGATAGAATTTTTTCTTTGTCTTTAGGTAATTCACTAATGTCTAAATCTTTGAAATCAACCTTAGTTACATTTGCCTCAGGAAAAGTTCCATAAAAAGATAGAAGCAGATTTTCGGAATCATCTTCACCACAAACAATAATATTGTCTAATGAAGATATACCGCCATTTTCCATTTCCAAAAGAATTTTGGAAAAATATACATCATATGTGTGAAGGTTTGCTTTACCTATATCTAAAGTAGAACCAATGTGTTTAAGTTTTCTTCCTTTAAGGAAGATTAATTTGCTGTAGTCCTTACCAATGTAAACAATTAATGAAGAGTCGTCAGGGAAAAATTTTTCTTTTTTAATTACATAATAAGTTAAAGAAAGTTCTGCGCTTTTAACTGCCGGTATTTTATAGAACCTTTTCCCGTTATAATTTGCCAAAGAATTTATAAATTTTATACAAGAAATTTCACCGCTAACAAAAACAGACAAGTATGATTTATCTGCAAGGGGAATGTATTTTATATTATCTTTATCTACGGTAACATTTCTTTGTTTCTGTATTTCCTCGGCAATTTGCATTGTTACCTTAGAAGAAGTAGTTCTTAGGTTACCTTCTATTTCATGATAATACAAAGATGGTTCTGTTATAACTGATATAAATTGGCTTTGTCTTAAATTTATCCCTTCTAATGCAGCGTTCATAATGGCTAAGCTGCTAAATGAAGATTCTTTGTCTTCATTATTCTTAGGGCTATTCATACCTACTAAAGAAAAATCATCATCCGATTCAATTTTTAATCCTTTTATACCTTGGTCAATATCTACAGATGGTTGTATTATTTCTAAAGAATCTGCTTTTAATAACTTTAATTTATCGTTGATTTTTTCAACAACTATTACTTTAGCACTCGAACCTTCACAGTATATAAAAATATATGGTTTCATAAGTTATATAAGTATTTGTTGCAAACGCTTTTTATGGTTAGCATATGCTATAGCGTTATCCAAAGTTATTGTTTTATTTAAATATAATCTTTTTAGGTCCTGTTCCATAGTAATCATTCCGCTTGAAGCACTCTGATTTATCATCATATATATTTCGCTTGTATTATTATTTTTAATTGCTGCTCTTACATTTGAATTTACAACCAAAACTTCTTTAGCCAAAACTAATTTACCGTCTATTGTGGGGACAAGTTTTTGAGAAACGACGGAAACCAAAACATCTGCTAATCTATTTCTTACTCTTTCTTGTTCGTTGGGATGAACTTCAGCTACAATTCTGTCAATTGATTCTACTGCCGATGAAGTGTGAAGTGTTGAAAACACTTTATGTCCTGTATCGGTTACTTCTAAAGCTGCCATAATTGTATCCGGGTCTCTCATCTCTCCGATTACTATTATATCCGGGTCCTGACGCATAGACTGGATAACACCATCTTTAAAAGATGTTACATCCCGACCCACTTCCCTATGTCTTATAATAGCTAAATTTGAATGATGAACATATTCTATTGGAGAAGCTATTATAACTATATGAGCTTGATCGTTATTATTATGATAATCAATTATTGCATCTAACGTTGTAGATTTACCGGAACCTGTTATACCCGTTATTAAAGATAATCCAAATTTTTGATATTTATGATTCATAACTTTAAATGCTTCCGGATTAAAACCAAGTAAATCAATTGGGCGTGTTGTAGCATTAATAGCTCTCATATTTAAGGCTAATGTATCTATGTCATAATATGCACAAGCTCTAAACCTTACGTTTGTTTTCTTCCTTTCATAAAAAAATGTATAGCTAAAATCCAGATTTTTATTTTTCACTAAAAATTTTAATTGATCGGTATTTAATAAATTACAAATTAAAACAGCCGCTTCGTCGTTTGTAAGTTGTGGAAATTCTTTTACTCTTTCTTTTTTCCCAAAAATACGTAGCCAAATAAAATTATTCGTTCCAAATCCACCTATTTCAATATCTGACGCTTCTCGTTCTATCATGCTTGTTAGAAGTTTATTTAGAATATTTCTCAGCTCTATTCTATAATTAGTATTAATCTTTCCTATGTTATCAGCTATTAGATTAATCCTATCAACAGCATTTACAACCTCAGGCAACTGTGATAGAGTGAATGATAAAATTTTTTTTAAATTTGAATATGGCATTTATATGTTAATATTTAATTTTTTCTTAATAATTTTCTTCATATTAAAAACACAACCCTTTTTAATCAATAGTTGTTGCTAAAATTACTTCTTCAAGCGATGTTAAACCTGCTTTAACTTTTTCTAATCCTGATTCTCTTAAATTTAATGAGCCGTCTTTCTTTGCCTGATTTATTATCTTTTCTTCATCAACTTCTATGCCGGATCTTACTATAATTTCTCTTATTTCTTTTGTAAAATAAAGTGCTTCGTGTATGGCTATTCGTCCTTTATACCCTGTTTGGTTACATTTCTCACATCCCACAGCTTTATATATATCAAAATTTCTCCATTCAGCTATATTTAGTCCTGCAGATTTCATTGCTTCTTCATCAAAGTTTGATACTTTCTTTTTACATTTATTACACAGTTTTCTAACAAGTCTTTGTGCAACAATTACATTTATAGCATAAGCTATCAAAAATGGTTCAATACCCATTTTATATAATCTTGCAACTGCACTTGGTGCATCGTTTGTATGTAAAGTAGAAAAGGTAAGATGGCCTGTATTTGCAAGTTTAATTGCAATTTCTGCCGTCTTTTTGTCTCTCATCTCACCGACAAGTACAATATCAGGATCGTGTCTTAAAATAGATCTAGTAGCTTGATCAAAATCCATTTTATGACCAATTTTTAACTGTCTTGCACCTTCAATAACATATTCCACAGGGTCTTCTACGGTTAAAACATTTACAGTTGGGTTTATTACCTGATATATTGCAGCAACAAGTGTTGTGCTTTTACCGCTACCGGTAGGTCCGGTTAATATTACCATTCCCTGTGGTTTATTAATAGCTTTTACAAAAGTTTTTTTAGCATAACCCTCTAGGCCCAATTTACCTAGATCTTTTATAACTTTTCTGTCATCAAGTATTCTTATTACAACACTTTCATATTTGTTTTTTAATTCTGTTCCAACCATAGGAAGAACTGAAACTCTATAACGAATAACAACATTGTCAATATTACGTTGTATAAAGCCGTCTTGTGCTGCTTCCCTTTCAAATCTGTCCAAACTTCTACCGCGATCTTTTACTACAGCTGTTACTGCTTCAGGCAATGTGTTTTCTTGTACGTGCCATAATTGTAAATTGCCGTCAATTCTGAAGAGTATATTTGTCTTATTCCCTGATTGGGGAACAAAGTGAATATCACTTGCGCCCACTCTAACACCTTCAACTAATGCGCCTTCAACTAAATTTATAAGTGCACTCTTATTTATTTCTGCTTCAAGTTCATCTTCATTTAAAGCATTTTCATCGTCTTCTATAACATTAAAATCAGGTTCAGTTTCTTCCATTGCCTGAAGGAATATATTCTCTGGGGGTAGAACTATTTTAATTAATTTTTCATAATCCCTCTTTTTTATAAACATCACTTCATATTTTTTTGCAGTCAGACTAAAAGCTATTTTTGGTATTGCCCTGTCTGTGGGATCAATAGCTGCAATCAATAATTTGTCAGGAAATTTTTCATCATACATAAATGGAATGACCTTGTGTTTTAACATAAGATCTTTAGTTTGTTCATTTGTGGCTTTAATTTTATCTCTAATAAATTCTATTGTTGTTGGAGGTATCTGGTCAACCTGTAAATTAAGCTCCCTGAATGCATACAAGATTGCAACCTCTCTGAAAATAGCATCGTGATCAAAATTTAATTCTTGAACTAAAATTTGAGCAAGATTTCTTTTTAATTTTGATTTGTCATTGGCTTTTAAATCGAGGGCTTTTTCTAAAATTGCAGCATCAATAATACCTTTCTTAAAAAGAAGGTAACCAATTTTATCAGTCATTTCTAAATTTGTATCAATCATGTTATTGTTCTTTCAATTGGTTGTGCATTATAGGTTGTTGTTGATTTAGGTCTTACTGTTGCAGTTTCGGCAGATACTAATGTTAAAGCAATCATAACTATCATTATAATCATCGCTATTACAACCTGTATTAATTCTATAAGGCTTTTTAATCTATAAACTGTTTCAGTTTCATAATAATTTGCTAATTGAAGAGAAGTATTTTTAATAGTTCCGGTTTCTTCCCCTGAATGGAATCTTGATAATGCTGTTTCCGTAAATACGCCGCTTGATTTAAATGCCTCCGTCAATCCGACACCTTTTTTTACCATTAAAGGAATTGCAACATTTTTTATTTGAGATTCAAAGTATTGATTCCCCGTTGCTTCGGCAGCAATTCTTATAGGTTCAATACTTTCTGCAGAGCCGCTATATAATGTATAGAAAACTCTGCTATAAATCTCTATCAATGTTTTATGTATTAAATTACCAATATAAGGAACTTTTAGGATATATTTATCTAACAGATATTTCCCTTTTTTTGTTTTTAAAAGACGCCACAATATAATTGGGGGTACAACTATTAATACTGTAACAAGAGTTGTTTCATTTATTAAAAAATTACTTATTCTTAAAGTGAAAGCAGTCATTGGAGGAATAGGTACACCAAACTTTACGAAAAGTCTTGCTGTTTCAGGAAAAATATATGCGACATAAAAAATGACCGTTAAAAAAAGGATAAACATTGTAATTGAGGGTGTAATAAGTGCACTTCTTAAACTTTTTTTAAATTCTTGTTGTCGTTCAATAAACTTAGCTGTAGCTTTATATATTTCTGTCATGTTACCACTCTTAGAAGCAAGCCCCAACATATAAGCAGTAAACTTACCAAAAACGGGTTGGTATTTTATAAAAGTTTCCTGACTATCAGCACCTCGCTTTAATTCATTGTTTATTTCTTTAAGCGTTTCCCTTAGTGTTTTGTTTTGTACGTCCCCCATCAACAGGGTTAGTATTTCGCTATACGGAAGTTTTTGTTCTAAAAGTTCTGCACTAATTTTTACAAAGGAAACAATTTCAGACGAAGGCGGATTAAATTCAAAATCTAAAAGTTTTTTGTTTACAGATAAAACATTAAACCCCAATCTGGTTAAAGCATTTTTAACTTCATCTTTTGAAAAAGCTTTTTGTTCTCCCCGTATAGGTTTTTCTTTACCCTTTTGAATTTTGTACAGATAGGTAGATTTTTTTTCTATCTTTTTAATTTTAAGATTATTTCTTTCGGCTAAATTGTATATTTTCTTTTTGCCTTTCCAGTAACTAACTGAAGTAAAAGACCCGGTTAAAGTTTTACCGTCTTTATTTTCAGCAGAAAATTTTAATTCAACCATTTTTCTTCCTTAAAATAAAATAGGCTGATAAAATATAATAATTTTATCAACCTATTAAAAAAATTACTTAAATAAAGTTAATTATTTTTTGTTGTCGTAATTGTTGTTGGTGAAACAACAGCAGTTGCTTGTACACCAGAAGAACCATTATCTCCATTTTCAGTGCCAGTACCAACTATTGTAACTGTTTGAGCAGCTACAGTTACTGTGTATGTTCCGTTTGCAGTTGAATCTAAACCTGTTGGTAAAGTCCAGCCTGTAAATGTATTTCCACCACCCGCCATTGAAGTAGGTTTTTTATAATATTGTTGTGCCATTGCACCTAAGTTATTTAAGTCCGATATGACACCGTCTCTATTTGCTGAAATAGCATTAGCATTAAACAAGTTAATACCTACAACTACAGCTATACCTACAATAATTACCCCAAGTACGATTAATAATAATTGTTGTTGACCCATTTTATTATTCCTTTATGTTGTTTGTAAAAAAATTAATTAAAAATTCTTTTTTCATATCTTAATTAGATTGATAATTATTAAGAGAAAAATATGCCATTCTTTAAATTCTTTTAATAAAACAAAATACAAAACAACTATAATACTAATCGGTAGATATTACAAGTAAATATTACCGTGTCGGTAATTTTTACTTGTTTGTAATTATTTTAAAAAAAATAACATATAACATTTTTATGCAAATATTTTTTAATAACTTGTAATAATTACCAATTGAAATATAAATATTATTTTGATTAATTCACGTTACACAAAAGTTTATAAGGTAGATTCAACTACCAAGTGCAACAGTTTACATTTATCCAAAATATTGAAAAAAAAGATTTTGAATTGAAACAAATTAATTTTTAGTTTAATGGAACTAAAGCCCAGGTCTTGGTGGTTTCGTTTAGTCCCCGCCATAAATGACGGGGTTATAGCTTATGTTTTAACCCATTATTTTATATTAATTTAACCCCATCCTTCAGGATGGGGTATTGCTGATAATATAAATAAAAATAATCTCACTTTACCAAAATAATAATATAAACTTATTATTATTTTTTTGTTGCACTTACTAATTGAATTTTAGTAATATAAAAGTAAAGGATTATTAATAAATATGCACTTAACGTAAGTAAAATAAGGTATCTAATTATAAAGACATTTTATAATAACTAATATCCAAGAATTTTGGTGTAATATTTGCTAAATAATTATATAAAAATTATTATTTTATTATTATATATACTATAAAAGTTTTTTAAATATGAATACAGGACAAATGTTATTAACAATGGGGGCAATGATTTTTCTTTCAGCTATGGTGCTGAGAGTTAATTCTATTTCTTTGCAAAATACAACCACTATGTATAATACCAAATTTGATATACTTGCCCTTTCAATAGGTAATACAATGCTCGAAGAAATTTCAAACAAAGCGTTTGATGAAAATTCAATAAATAATACTTTAACCAATGAAAGTTCTTTAACAAGTAATGGTAATTTGGGACCTGATGGTGAAACTCATTCACAATTTGACGACATAGATGATTATAATGGCTATACTTATAGTGATTCAACAATGCCCTCGGCAATATATGATGTTGCTTGTTCTGTAGGCTATGTAAATAACACAAATCCCGATATTATTATAAGTAATAAAAGTTGGACAAAAAAAATAACAGTTAAAGTATCAAGTAAATCAATGGAAGACACCGTAACCGTATCAACTCTTTACAGTTATTGGGTGTTTAGATAATATGGGATTTAGTACAATAATAGATATTATCGGTTCGGTTTTTGTCGGTGGATTACTGCTGATAATTTTGTTTAGATTAAACAATTCTGCAACCGGTACGCTTTATAATAGCACATCGGAACTAACTGTTCAACAGGCAATGGTTTCTCAAGTTGAAGTGCTGGAAAGTGATTTTAGAAAAATTGGTTATTGTAAAGACTGGACAAAAATACCCGACCCTTCAAAATCAATTTTATATGCAGATTCAAATAGTATAAAGTTTTTAACGGATATAAATAATGTTGGTGTGGTTGATTCTTTATATTATTATACCGGTCTAACTTCAGAGCTTTCTAATACCCCAAACCCAAATGACAGACTTCTTTATAGAGTGGTTAATAACGATATACCTAAAAGTTCTAATGTAGGAATTACCAGGTTTACTTTAAAATATTTCGATGCACTTGGTAATTCAATAAATGAAAGTCCTGTTACTTTACCTGCACTTATAAAATCAATTCAAATAGATATTCAGTTTGAGAACACTGAAGCATGGGATTCAGTTTATACGGTTTCGTTTTGGAGACAGCTAAAGCTAACGGCAAGAAATTTAAGTAATAGGTAAAAGGAGTAAACGATGGGTGGAAAAGCAATTTTAATAGTAATTTTTGGTTTTAGCTTAATATTTTTAATAATGGAAAAAAATATTGGTTCAGCTTCAACAAGGTCTGTTGGTAATATGTCTGATTATCAAGCAAAGGAAACAGCACACAATATAGCAGTTAGTGGTGCAAACATTGGCGCAAATCAAATATATCTTAATCCTTCGTGGATAACAGGTTACAGTAATATTAATTATCAAAATGGTAAAATAAATGTAACTGTTGATGTTTTAGATGCATTTAAACAAATACTAAGAGTAAATTCCTACGGTACTTTTAACGGTATAACAGATACAGTGCAAGTTACATTACAACCAAGTATGTTTTCAAAATTTGCATACTATTCCGAAAGTGAAGGAGCCGGTACAATTTGGTGGACTACAGGTGATACTGTTTGGGGACCTTTACATTCACAAGATGTGATGAATATTGACGGGGGGCCGGTTTTTGTAGGGAAAGTAACATCCAAGGAAGCATTAAATTTAAATTTTGGAGCAGTTCCTGAATTTTTGGGTGGTTTCAGCCAAGGAGTTGATCTTAAAATACCCCAAAACGGTGTTGTAGATTTAAAAACTACTGCACAGAACGGTGGTGCTTATATTTCAAATAAAGATACAGTTTACATCAAATTTGAAGGCGACAGCATATCTTATAAATATCTGAAACAGGGAAATTGGCAAACGGCTGCTGCTGCTGCTTACGCTCCAAACGGAACAATATTTATAAATAATGCAACATTAAGAATAAGCGGTACAGTAAAAGGGCAATATACAATTGGTGTTGGCGGTACAGGCAGTAAGGGCAACGTTTATTTAGATGACGATGTTGTTTATGATAAAGATCCCATACAATATCCGTCATCACAGGATATGCTTGGAATTGTTGCTCAAAATAATGTTTATATAACTGATAATAGTGCAAATTCAAATGACATTAACATTGATGCTGCAATTTTTGTAGAAAATGGCGGCTTCGGTGCTGAAAATTATGATGATAGAGGACCCAGCGGTACAATAAATTTATTGGGTGGTATTACACAAAAAACAAGATTACCGGTTGGTACATTTAGCTGGTGGTGGGGAATAACAAACGGCTTTAATAAAAGTTATAAATATGATAATAGACTGATGTCCAGTTTTCCGCCTTCTTTTCCAAGTACAGGTTTTTTTGAAATAGTTTCGTGGTATGAATAAATGAACTTACGCAAAAAAAATTATACTCATTGTCCGCCTTGCATATATTGCTTTATTCAAGGGATATTAAATATGTAGACTGTTTACGAACTATCGGTGGTGTTATTTTGTGTTTAATAGTTAACAAAGTAATGCTGAATGAATTGATGGTTGTAAGTAATATCCAAAGTGATTTTTATTTACATCCTAAGTATTAAACGAGCATTCATACTTATAAATTTTAACAAACATATTTTTTTGGCTCTGGTTTTTCCAGGTTCGGTATAAATACGAAAAGAAACAATTTCTTAATCTTTGTTTTCACTTAGCCTTGTGTTTTCAAATAACATTTTTAATTTTTTCTTGTCTTGTGTTTTACCTAAAGCCAACATTAATTTTATTCTTGCCTTCTGTCCATTTAAATACTCTGAAAAAATAACACCGAGGTTATGTAAATGTTTTCCGGCTCCGGGATAACTGTATATGTCCAAAGTTTCTCCAGCAGGACAACGAGATACAAGTACAACGGGTATGTTTTTTTTAACTGCAAATTCAATACCTTTAAAAACAGCAGGTGGCACGTTTCCAACACCTAAAGCGCCAACAACTATACCATCAACTCCGCTTTTTGCAGAATATCTAAAAAATTTATCATCCATTCCGGCGTAAACAGTAAGCATATCAACGTTATCATTTATCTTATTTGTTTTTATCTTTTCAAGTTTTCTTGGTAATCTATTTAAAATTACTTTACCGTTTTCAACAAAACCAAGAGCACCAAAATCAAGACTGTTGAATGTATCCAATTCATCAGTGTATGTTTTTGTTACTTCGCTTGCAGCATTTATCTGACAATTTAAGCAGACAAGAGTCCCAAGATTTTTACAATTGGGACTTAAACAAACTCTTATTGCATCTGTCAAATTTTGCGGGCCATCCCAATCAGGTTCAGAACTATTCTTCATCGAACCTATCACGACAATAGGAATCTCAGTTTCTACAGTAAGGTCTAACATGTAAGCTGTCTCTTCAAGTGTATCAGTACCATGTGTAACAACAACACCTGCATATTTTTTCTCTTTAATTAGTTGCTGAATTTTTTTTGAAAGATTAAACATTAATTTTGGTGTCATATGCGGCCCCGGATATTTACCAAAATCATAACAGACTAAATTGGCTAATTTTTTTGCTTCAGGTATCTTATTTAATAATTCTGTTCCGGAATATCTTGGTATTGCACCGCCGGTAGTTTTATCAATCATCATTGAAAAAGTACCGCCTGTGAAAATAACTAATATTTTTTTCTTCATATTTTTTTCCTTTCCTTAAATATAATAGAAACTTTAATTTTTACATATTTTTTTTAACTTGAACATAGGAATAATTACATCTATTTTTACACCAATAATTTGGAGATTTTATGTTAATGGTTGAAGATGTGGATTTAACACCAAATCCGCAAGCATTAAAATTTATATTAAATGAAAGATTACTTAGTCTTGAGACAAGACATTTTTCAAATAAACAAGAAGCTGAAGATGACCCTTTAGCAAAAGGTATCTTTGCAATAGAGGGAGTAGCATCAGTTTTTTATATGGATAAATTTGTTACTATTGAAAAAGCACAGGACTCTGATTGGAGTAACATTCAAAAACCTTTTATAAATTTCTTGAAATCTTTTGATGTTAATTTAATTCCTAAAGAAAATAATGATAATTCTTTGGATAAAAATGCAAGCGAGCTTTTAAAACAAATAAATGAAATTTTAGACACAAGAGTACGTCCGGCACTTGCCGGTGATGGTGGAGGTTTGGAGGTATTAGGTTTACAAGGCAATACAGTAAAGATAAGGTATCAAGGGGCTTGCGGTTCATGTCCGACTTCTATTTCAGGTACATTGCAGGCTATTGAAGCATTATTACAGCGAGATTTAAATCCTGCCATTCAGGTTGTTGCTGCTTAAAAATAATTATCTTAAAAAAAAAGAGGGAAGAATTAATAATTTTTTAGTTCTTCCTTTTTTTTATACAATTTTATAAATTATACTGTCGTTCATATCTAAAAAGACATTATGATAAACACAGATAATTTATATTATAGTTCATTTGATATTGCCGGAATTCATTTTGACACATTTTCAACAATTAAAGGAATATCAAAATTATTTTTAAACGCATCTCCCGATAAATTTAAAGATATTAAAAAAACAAAACTTCATCCCGATGACCCTTTTATGTTCAATGTTTACAATGAGCTTAATGAATATTTTAATTATCAAAGAAAAGAATTTGAGATACCACTGGATATAAAAGGCACTTCATTTCAAAAACGTGTTTGGAAGCAATTACAAAAAATACCTTTTGGTGAAGTTGTTTCTTATAAACACATCGCAGAAAAAATTAGACAACCCAAAGCTTACCGTGCCGTTGGACACGCTAATGCAGCAAACCCCATATCTATAATTATTCCTTGCCACAGAGTAATAAATATTAATGGAAATTTAGGAGGATATTCAGCAGGCTTGGTTATTAAAGAAAAACTACTTGAACTTGAAGGCTGTAAAAGCTTGAATTTATTTAATTCAATCTAACTAATTATAATTTAACTGTGATTGTGTATCCAAAAATTCATCATTAAAAAGCAAATCATAATTTTCTGCTTCAATCAATTTCTCATTTAATTCATTGTGGTAGAAAAATTTTGTTTCACCAAAAGCAGGTTTTAATTGATTTAACCATGTTGCTGACGAACTGAACTTTGCATAAAATGGTTTGTAACACCATTCAGGGTTTCTGCCCTGTATTAAACTTAGCTGAAATACTTTTTCCCTGTTTATTAGTGTAATACCGTTTACCATTACTTTACCCGGTAGTGCAGACATAACAGGCCCCCTCACTGTTCTGCATAGTCCTGATGTTTTTATAATTGCTTCACGATAAATATTATATGCTTTAACCAGAGGAATTTCAAAGTAATTATTTGCTCCTGTATCTCTTTCAACAAACATATAATAAGGCACACATCCTAAAGCAACTTGATCTTTCCACATTTTTTCCCAGACTTTCGGTTCGTCATTTATATATTTAATTACAGGAGATTGTGTCCTTATTTGTGCACCTGTGGAAAGGATCCTTTTTATTGCTACTTTAACAACATCAGTAGAAAGTTCAACATAGTGATTAAAATGTGCCATTAAGCTGATGTTTTTTCCACTGTTTTTTACATGTTCAAATAATCTTAATATATGATCGGCATCATTGTCAGTTACAAACCTGTAAGGCCAGTATGATAAAGATTTTGTTCCTATTCTAATAGATTGTAAATGTTCAAATTCGGGTTCCAGTAAAGGTGATATAAATTTTTTCATGTTATTTGCACTCATTATCATCGGGTCGCCGCCTGTTATAATCACATCTGTAATTTCTTTATGCAAACGTAGATAACTCAAAAAATCTTTTTTATTACAAGTTGAAAATTTTATATTGTTTGAATCAACAAATTGCGCCCACCTAAAGCAAAAAGTACAATAAGCTTGACAAGTTTGACCTTTAGGAGGAAAAACTAAAACAGTTTCTTTATATTTATGCTGTAAACCCGGTATTGTTTTATTGTTTAGTTTGGGAATGTTTGCATTTGTTTGTCCGGCAGGATGGGGATTTAATTTAGTTCGGATTTTAATAGCAGTGTTTATAATTTCGGAAGAACTATTCCTTTTTATTGCAGATGACATTTCGTCAAACTGAGTTGTTGTAAGCATTCCTTTCTGCATAAAGTTTAACTGATACATAGGATCTTCCGGAACATTATTCCAGTTTATAAGCTTTTCCAACACATAATTATTTGTTCTGAACGGTAAAACAGTGGCAACAACTTTTAATGCTGAAAGTTCGTTTTCACTCAGAATTTTAATTTGAGGGATAGAATCAATATTCTTTAAACTATATATTTTTAGCTTTTTGGGGGTAACCATCCTTAAAACTCTTATAATATATTAGTGAATAATTGGAAATTTATTTGATTTACACTATACTAAATCAAACGTTGAATGTTTTATAATATCTTTTAAATACAATATAATAAAGATAATTTTAGTGTCAAGTATTATTAGGATGATATAATTAAGGTAGGAATAAAAAAGCGGCAAAAACCGCTAATTTTACTTTATTTCAGTTACTTTGCTAATGTTATCCAACTGTATAAATCTTTCGTTAAACTTAATTGTTCCTTTATCTGATTTCACACTTTTTATCAATTTTACTGTAACGTGTTCCGATTTATGCTTAACTTTTGATTTCTCGGCAAATGATTGCTGTTTAGCCATTGTCCAATCTCCTTAAAATTTTAGATGACAAATATATAGATTTTAAAATATTAATAAAAGAAAATTAACAACAGCTAATTTGGATTGTTAGATTTAAATATTATTCAGCCCTATCCATTAATTCTTTGTGTGTCAAATCGTAGTTTTCAGATTTTATTAAGTATTGTGTGTAAGGGTGCTTGGGATTTGAAAGCACTTCTTTTGTATTTCCAATTTCAACAATTTTACCTCTGTAAATGATTACAACCCTGTTACATAATTCACGCAATACATTTAAATCGTGGGAAATGCAGATTAAAGTGATTCCTAAATCAATGTTTATTTTTTTGAATAAAGCAGAAAGATTTTCTAGCGATTCATAATCCTGTGCCGAAAAAGGTTCATCTAAAATTAGTATTTCGGGTTTTACGGCAATAAGCCTTGCAAGTGCTGCTCTTTGCTGCTGTCCGCCGCTAAGTTGAAAGCCTTTATTCTTTCTGTATTGTTCGGGAAAATTTATTGCGGAAAATATTTTTTCTTTTTCATTTGCTATTTCATCAGATGGAATTTCTCTTAACTTGATTGCTTCTTCTACAATGTCGTCAATTTTTCTGTGTGGATTTAATATTTGACCGTTATTTTGAAATAAGATTTGTATTGGATTGCATTTCTTCTTTTCCTTAGTATTTAATTTAATACTTCCTGAAGTTGGGGTAATTATTCCCGTTATTAATTTTGCTAATGTTGTTTTACCGCTTCCGGATTCACCTGCAATGCCTATAATTTCTCCTTTATCAACATCCACGGTTATATCATCAATAATAGTCTTTTCTTTATTGACTAAAAAATTTGTGCTTTTAACTTTATAGAATAAATTTTTTATAGATAAAATCGTTTCCATCAAATACCTTCAGTTATTAATTCTGTGAGATGCTTGTTAAAGAATTCATTTGTATTCATAAATTCTGTTAATGTGAAATCTTTGAGTAAAGCTATTTTATCACTGATTTTTTTTGCAAACATAATATCTTGTGTAACCAAGAGAACTGCTTGCTCATCATTTTTAACAAATTCTTTTAATTTAAGCAGCATTAAATTTGCAATTGCAGAATCGATTCCCGATGTAGGTTCATCTAAAATTAATATTTTTGGTTTTGTTAGTAATGCAAGTACAAGACTGATTCTTTGTGCCATTCCACCGCTTACTTCGTAAGGATACATTTTAAATAATTTTTCTTTTATAGGAAGAAAAAAATAATCAAGCAAATCGCTAATTTCATTTTCATTAACCGTAAATCTTTTAAAATAATATCCCAAACGTTTTAAGTGATCAAAACTGTTTACAGGATGCTGAAAAATATATTTAACATATCTTGATCTTATTTCTATTATATCTTCATATTTAAGATTATTAATATCCTTGTTGTTCCAAAGTATGCTTCCATCAATACTGTAAGTATTAGGATCTAACAATTTCATAATAGATTTTATAAGTGTGGATTTGCCTGTTCCGTTTTTACCGAGAATAGTAAAAATCTTATTTTTTTCTAATTCAAATTTTATATTTTTAAGAAGTGTGTTTTCACCTGTGGGGGATTTAATGCTTATATTTAGAATGTCTATTTTTAGCACTGCACTTTTTTAATTTTGTATTTAATTAACAAAATAATAAATTAAGTACAATTATATGAATATTTATAATTTTAAAAATTATTATATGAAGAAAAATTTATTCTTAATTCTCTTACTCTTAATTTTAATCACTTTATTTCCATCCTGTTCTAAAAAATCCTCTCTTGTTTCCAATCAAGTTATTGTTGGAATTGATTCCGATATTGAATCTCTCAATCCTTTGTTTTCTTTCAGCGGTTATGAAAACAATATAAGCGAGCTTCTTTATTTAAAATTAGTTCAGAGCGATTGGGAAAATAAAAGCGGCACTTTAATATATCACTCAATGCTTGCAAAAAAATGGCAATGGAACAAAGACTCATCCGCCGTAACATTTCATTTAAGAGATGATGTTAATTGGTCTGACGGTAAAAAAGTTACAGCCGAAGATGTAGTATTTTCATTTGATGTTTATTCCGATGAAAATATTCAAAGTAAGCTTTATGATACATTTGATAATTTTGTGCTTGACAAATCAAAGCATATTATATTAGATAAAGCCTTCGTGATTAAAGATCCTTATACTATAACGATTAAATTTAAGAAGAATTCCGTTCCTTCTTTTAATTATGTTGATTTGCCTATAATACCAAAACACGTTTATGAAAAACTGGATAGGAAAAAATTTGCAGTTTTAGAAAAAGAAATTGCACCTGTTACAGATGGTCCGTTTAATTTTGCTAAGTGGGATAAAAACCAGGATATAATTCTAACAGCTAACAAAAAGTCATTTTTATACAATCCAAAACATATTCAAAAAATGATTTTCAAGATTATTCCCGATTATAACTCACGAATAACACAATTAAAAAAGGGCGAAATTGATTATATGGAAGATGTCAGGACGGATGATTTAGCATCGTTAAAATCTTTGGGTTTTATTCAGATAGCACCATTGCCGGAAAGAGAATATGATTACATCGGTTGGAATAATATTGATCCGGTTATTTTTAAGAAGAAAAATAAATTTGTTCCCAATAAATTTTTTGGTGACCCTTTGGTTAGAAAGGCTTTGACATTTACCGTTAACAGGCATGAAATTATTGACGAATATTTAGGTGATTACGGGAAAATTGCATTTGGCCCTGTCGCGCCGATATTCAAAACATCTTATGCAAAAAATATAAAACCTTTTGTTTTCAACCTCGATTCAGCTAAATATTATTTGGCAAAAGCCGGGTGGAAAGATACTGACAAAGACGGTGTGTTGGATAAAAACGGTTTAAATTTTTCTTTTCCTTTTTATATTACACCCGGTAATCCGAGAAGAGAATTTGCGTCTACATTACTGAAAAACGATTTAAAATCAATTGGAATAAATATTGAAATAAAAAAGATTGATTTGCAGGCTCTTATGCCCAGACTATTTTCTAAACAAGTTGATGCCTGGATGCTTGGCTGGGTTGTGGGTTTACCTTTGGATTTATACATGTTTTGGCATTCCAATTCTGAGGCAAGTCAGCTTAATTTTGTGAGTTACAAAAACAAATTGGTTGATAAATATTTAGAAGAATTCAAAAGTGCTAAGGCGGAAAAACTAAAATCGGAATTGGCTAAAAAAATACAAATACTTTTACATCAAGATCAGCCTGTAACATTTCTTTACTGGATACAAAATTTAATAGCTTATAACAAGCGAATAAAAAATGTAAAAATTACACCGCTTGAACCAATTCATTACAGTTGGAATTGGTCTGTAAACAAATAACATAAAATGAATAAGGAAATATTTTTATCCTTAACTAAAAGATTGGTCACTTCTATTGTTGTGCTTCTTTTAATGTTAAGTTTCTTGTTTGTACTATTAAGATGCTCACCCGGTGACCCGACTCAAAAATTTATATCTCCAAAATTAAGTCCGAAACTTGCTTTAAAGATTAAAGAATCCTTCGGTCTTGACAAACCGGTTTTAAATCAATACAAAAATTTTATAGTTAATCTTGCAACAGGAGATTTAGGAATATCTTATACATTTCGAGAGTCTGTTATTAAAGTGATTGGCAAATATTTACCGTTTACCGTAATATTTTCATTGCTTAGTTTTGTAATTCAAATTACAGTTGGTTTCTTTCTTGCTTTGTATTCAATTAAAAGAAAGGGAAGCTGGATAGATACATTCATAAAAAAATTCAGCCTTTCTATTTATGCTTTACCTTCTTTTGTAGTGGGTGTTTTGCTTGTTTATTTGTTCTCATGGAAAATAAATATTTTTCCCTCTTCGGGATTAAAATCTTTCAACCACGATTCTTTTTCTTTTTTGGGACAGTTGGGCGATTATACGAACCATATGATTTTACCCTTAATAACACTATCATTGGGCGGTATTGCCGTATTTTATAAATACTTGCGTGATAACCTGGATGAAACTTTTAATGCACATTTTGTAATGAACCTGAGGAGTTACGGTGTGCCTGAAAAAGAAATAATAAGAAGACACATTATACCAAACTCAATAGGACCTATGATTTCCGTTGCTGGTGTGGAATTAGGAATTTTATTGAGCGGTGCATTGATAACGGAAGTAATATTTGGCCTGCCGGGAATGGGAAGGCTAGCAATCAGTGCAATTTTAGGAAGGGATTACCCTTTAATCATCGGTTGTACTTTTGTATCAGGTGTGCTTATAATTTTCAGCAATTTATTGGCTGACATTGTAAGAGCTAAATTGGACAAAAGAATTTTAAAAGGAATGATTAATTAATGAAAATTAAACTCTGGCATTTTATCATTTTAACTTGTGCGGGAATTATTCTATTAAATATAGGCTTGCTTCTCAAGTCAATTGAAATGATTTGGTTATTTTTAATATTGTTTTTCTCAAATTTTAATCAAGCAATAACACAAATAAATATGGCATTTATTGATTATACAATTTCGACCATACTGGTTTTTGTTCTTCCCATGTTTATTTTGATATATAATAAAAGGTTCAAGTTTCTGCAGAGTAAATTAAACTACGTCTCTACTATAATTGTTTTATTACTTGCTTTTACAATTTTTGCTCCGTTAACTGTACCGTCAAATCCAAATTTTCAAAAGAACTTACGCGTTACTAAACTGTTAACGCCTTTCAGTACTGTGCAGAAATTATATTTAAGTGAAAAAGAAATCAAGCCTGAAAGTAATTTGGATATTTTTATTTTAAAGAAAAACGAAGTAATTAAAAAATCATTCAACCGGGATTTTATTTTTGTAAACAGTGTAAAACTTTCCGGTGAAAATGTAATTTATAAACAGAAAAACAAAGAGATAAA
>Ga0114931_10001284_pt1 | contig 31965 bp, 32 predicted proteins | sample 2SBtaG_FD_89579 | JGI IMG/M metagenome (GOLD analysis project Ga0114931, IMG submission 89579) | Deep subsurface microbial communities from Kolumbo volcano to uncover new lineages of life (NeLLi) - 2SBTROV14_V59a metaG | ecosystem: Environmental > Aquatic > Marine > Volcanic | place: Kolumbo...
GACATCCTACTGGGGGACATCCTACTGGGGAACATCACGACTGGGGAACATCCGGCCGGCGGACCCGGGCACGCGTAGCGGGGTGCACCACGCCGCCGCGCCACAACCCAAGACACTGGGTCAGACCCCCAGGGCCAAGCGCTCGGCGAGCACCGCGGGCAAACCGGAACGGACGATGCGCTCTTGCGCCTTGTCGATCGCATAGTCGATGCGGTACCACGACACCACCCGCGTCTCACTGTCGAAGGTCAGGTACGCAGCGCGCGGATCGCGGTCACGCGGCTGACCGATCGAGCCGGGATTGAGCAAGTAGCGCCGCTTGGGATCGAGCTCGAGGTGAAAGCTCTCCCCCTGCACCACCCCGACCTCGATCCCTTCGTCATGGCGGACAAAGAGAGATGGGATATGCGTATGACCGAAAAACACGAGCGGTGCCTCGAACTGAGTGAAGATCTCGTATGCATCATAAATCGAGAATATATAGGAGTCTTCGTCAATTGGGGAGCCATGACAGATGAAAAGATCCTCCGCCACCTGCAACGGCCCTTCGGGCAGCCCACGCACGTAGCGCAGGTTCGCGGGCACCAGCCGCGCGGTCGTCCAACGCGCTGCAGCCAGCGCCGGCTGGTTGAAGTTCGCGCCATCCTCGAGCTCTGCCACGACCTTGTCATGGTTCCCTCGGATGACGAACACCTCTCCCGAGAGCTCATTCTTCACTGCCTCGACAACTTCATTTGGCCCAGCGCCATAGCCAACCAAATCACCCAAGACAAGCGTGACGTCGAAATGCTCATGCTCGACCATGCGTAGCACGGCGGCCAATGCCTCCCAGTTGCCGTGCATGTCGGAAAGAATCAAATAACGCAAGACAATTCTCGCAGCTTGTGGAGGACACGATCCGCGACGTCTTCCACGCTTTCTTCCATGACGATCTTGATATGACAATCCGCCAGCCGGTAGGCATCTAGCCGCTGGCGAAAGAGGCGCTGTCGCGACTCGGCCGTGCCGATCAGCGGCCGCAGCGCCGGGTCGGACCGGGCCAGGCGCTTTTCGATCGCCTCGAGGTCTGGATCGAGCCACACCGAGAGGCTCCCGCGGCCGCACATCACGCGCCGGTTCTCGGGACACGCCATGGTTCCACCTCCGGTCGCCACGATGATGCGCTCACCCGCCACCGTCCGAGCCAGCTCTCTGCGCTCCAAGGCACGAAAGCGCGCTTCGCCATGCCGTCGAAAAATCGTCTGGACACGCATCCCCGATACCGACTCGATCCGCGTGTCGAGGTCGAGGAAGGCGTAGCCTAGCCGCAAGGCCATGCGCTTGCCAACCGAGGTTTTCCCAGCACCCATGAAGCCGACCAGATAAACGCGCATGAACCCTAGGGCACCCTCGACGCCACCGCGGGTCGCTAGCGCCTAGGCGGCGTGCCGCCGCCCTTGTTTCCCTCGCTGCGAATCGCCCGTACCAGCAGCGAGAGGAAGCCGCCCCAGACCGCGCCACAGATGACCAGCATCACTCCGATCGCATTTGCACTCATTCGCCGTCCTCCCGAAGTTTCGCCGCTTGCGTCGCCGCGCTGCGTCGCGCCAGCCAGCCGTTGGCCGCCCATAGTGCAGCCAAAGCGATGGACCATTGCAGCACGACAGTTCCGACCGTGTAGCGACCGAATGGTGCGAGCCAACCGGCCGGGTCGCTGTCATGAGCATCCTTGAGCCACCAGAAGATCAAGGTCACCGCCTCGATCGGCACCAGCACGCCGACCGCGAAGACCCACCAGCGACCGATGCGCAGATCGCATCCGTCACCGTTGACCACCTCGGCGCGCAGGCGCTCGAGGCCGAAGGCGCGCGCCGCGAGGGCGAAGAAGAGGCCGGAGAGCATCAGGCCGACCCCCCACACCCAGTCTTGATTGCTGAACACGCTCAGATCGAGGGCCGACGGCACGCCGATCACCAGCAAGATGCCAGAAACCCAAAGCAGCGCCCGGCGCCGCGGCAATCCCAGGTCGATGAGCACACGGGTTGCCAACTCGAGCATGGCGATCAGGCTGGTGATGGCCGCGAACGAAAGGGCGAGGAAGAAGAGCACCATGAAGAAGCCACCGCCGGGCATGGTGTCGAAGAGCTCGGGCATCCAGATGAAGGTCAGCCCTTCGTTGCCGGCACCGACGATCTGGCTCTGGGCATCCGGGTTGATGGCGAAGATCGTGCACAGCACCATGATGCCGGCCAGCAGCGAAACCGAGTTGTTCCCAAAGCCGATCAGGAACCCATTGAGCGCCACGTCCTCCTTCGACCGCATGTAGATCGCGTAGGTGACGATCAACCCCCATCCTGCGCCGGTATCCCAGGCGTTTTGCGTCAGCGCCTGGAGCCAGATGGACGGATCGTCGAGCCGACCCCATTCGACGCCGAAAAGGAAGGCGAGCCCGCGCTCGGCGCCCGGCAAGGTCACCGCGCGCAGCGCCAACACCAAGACGAGCACAAAGAGGGTCGGGATGAGGACCTTGGCGACGCGCTCGATGCCCCGCACACCGAACCAGACGACGCCGACGCAGATGCCCAGCGCCAAAAGCTGGGTGCCGAGCGCCGCTGGCGTGCTGTTGAAGCGATTCCACAGCGCCTCTGCGGAGCCGCTACCGGCCAACTGCCCGGTCGACGCGGCAGCCAGGTAGCGCAGGCACCAGCCACTCACCACCGAGTAGTAGGCGCCGATCAACCCGGCACAAAGTGCTGCCCAGGCACCCATCCAGGCCAATCGCGGGCCGCCGGTCGCAGCGAATGCACCGACCACGCCCTGCCGGCTGCGTTTGCCAAAGCTGAACTCGACGATGATCAGCGGCACCGACCACAGCAGCAGGAACACCACCCAGGCAACCAGGAAGGCGCCGCCGCCGTTGCTGGCGGCAACCCGCGGGAAGCGCCAGATGTTGCCGGTGCCGACCGCCATCCCGAGAGTGGCGAGCACCAGGCCCCAGCGGCTGCCAAAGGTTTCGACGCGACTCATGACGGGGCCTCCAGAGCGGCTCGCAGCCGCGCGACATTGGCGGCGACGTCGCCGCGGCAACAGGCGCCGAGCAGTGCCACACTGTCGGCTCCGGCGGCGAGCACCGCCGGCAAGCGGTCCGCGCCGATGCCACCGATCGCCACCAGCGGCCCGCGGGTGAGCGCACGCGCGCGGCGCACGCCGGCCAACCCGACGCTCGGTTCCGGGTCTTGCTTGCCGATGGTCTCAAACACCGGACCGATGGCGATGACATCGACCGCAGGATCGGCGGCGGCGGCGCGAAGTTGGGCCTCGTTGTGGGTCGACAAGCCGATCCGGCAGCTGCTGCGCCCCACGACGCCGTCGAGCACACGCCGCGCCGCACCGGGGGACAGATCGCGCTGGCCAAGATGCACGCCCGCAACCGGCAGCATGGCAGCCAGATCCACCCGATCATCGATCCACAGCGCGACACCGCTGCCCGCGACCCGCGCCAGGCAGGCGCGCACCAAGCGCTCGGCCAATGCGCCGCTGGCTTGCTTCATACGCAGTTGGATCCAGGCCAAGCCGCCGAGCGCCATCTGCGCCACCGCCTCGGGCAGCCGTGTGGCGCCGATCACACCGAGATCCGCCAGCCCATAAAGCCGCGGCACGCGCCAATGCGTTGTTTGCGAACATGCCATGGCGTCGGCGGTCATGGACATCGATCAAACAGACCCTTTGAGCGCTTCTTGGCGCTCGCGGAAGCCTTCCAAGAAACGTGTCGAAACCTCACCGCGAGCAAAGAACGGATCGTCCATGATCACCTTATGCAGGGGGATCGTCGTCTTCACGCCCTCGATGATGAAGAATTCTAGAGCCCGGCGCATGCGTGCCATGGCCTCCGCGCGATCACGGCCATGGGCAATGAGCTTGGCCACCATCGAATCGTAGTAGGGCGGGATGAAATACTCCTGGTAGGCGTGGGTGTCGACCCGAATGCCCGGACCGCCCGGCAGGTGAAGCACGCTCATACGACCCGGTGATGGCATGAATCGTTCGGAGTCTTCGGCATTGATCCGGCATTCGATCGCATGCCCACGCGGTACCATGTCATCGCGAAACGATAGCGGCTGACCGGCCGCGACCTTGATCTGCTCCTTCCAGATCCACTCCCATCACCATTTCCGTCACCGGATGCTCGACCTGGATGCGCGTATTCATCTCCATGAAGTAAAAGCTGCCATCCTGGTCGAGAAGAAACTCGATGGTGCCGGCGTTTTCGTAACCAACCGCCTGGGCCAGACGCACGGCTGCAGATCCCATGCGCGCGCGCAACGCGGGATCGACCGCGGTCGAGGGTGATTCTTCGATCAGCTTCTGGTGCCGGCGTTGAACCGAGCAATCCCGCTCGCCGAGATGGACGATGCGTCCACAGCTATCGCCGAAAATCTGAAACTCGACGTGTCGTGGCGTCTCGAGATACTTTTCAAGATACATCGAGCCGTCACCGAAGGCCTTGTGCGCCTCCTCGCTGGCGGTTGCGAAGTGTCCGGCCAGGTTGGCTTCATGGTTCACCACGCGCATGCCACGTCCGCCGCCCCCGGCCGCCGCCTTGAGAATGACTGGATAGCCGACCTCGGCAGCCAAACGCCGGGCCTCCGCTGCATTCTCGATCGGCTCGCTCGAACCCGGCAGCACGGGAACATTGGCGGCAAGGGCCACCCTGCGGGCGTTGGCCTTGTCTCCCATGGCGCGGATGGTGGCCGGCCGCGGACCGATCCAACCGATCTGACACGCCTCGAGCACCTCGGCAAAATCCGCGTTTTCAGACAGGAAGCCGTAGCCGGGATGGATGGCTTCCGCACCTGTGATCTCCGCCGCCGCGATCAGACGTTTGACGTCGAGGTAGCTGGCAGAAGAAGGTGGCGGGCCGATGCAGACATCCTCGTGCGCATAGGTGACGTGCAGGCTGTCGCTGTCGGCAGTCGAGTGCACGGCCACCGTCTCGATCCCGAGCTCCCGGCAGGCCTGGATCACCCGCAGAGCGATCTCGCCGCGGTTGGCAATGAGAATTTTTTTGAACATGGCGTTTGCGGCGCGCCGAACACCAGCAGCGCCGACCTTGGTCTCACCCTTCCGGTTCGGCTCGGCCCTTCAGGTTCGGCTCGGCCCTTCAGGTTCGGATATGGAACAGGGGTTCCTCGTACTCGACGGGTTGGGCGTTTTTCACCAAGATCTCCACGATCTCACCGTCGACCTCAGACTCGACGTCATTCATCAGCTTCATGGCTTCGATGATGCACAGGGTCTGGCCACGGTGAACCTTGTCGCCGACCTTGACAAAGGGCGCGGCATCCGGGCTCGCTGCTTGGTAGAAGGTACCGACGATCGGCGAGGTCTGAACATAGATACCTGCCCCCGGCTGCCCATCGGTGTCGGCGGCTGCCTCTGCCGCTGGCGCTCCCGCCGCGGTCGGCACTGCTCCCGCCGGCACAGGGGTGGCTGGCACGGCGGCGGCCGGCGCTGCGGTCGTGGTTGGAAGTACCAGGGCGCCGCCGGACCCCTGATAGGACGGATACCCGGGTAAGCTGCCCGGTGGCTGCGAAGCGTCCTCCGCTCGCGGTCCCTCGATCTTGCAGCGAAAGCCCGCTCGCTCGATCTCGACTCCGCGCAGGCCGTTCGTGGCCACCAGCTCGATCAAGGCTTTGATTTGCTCGAAACTCAGCACGTTCGTGGGTTCTCCGTGGCGGCCACATGCTTTTGGCCACATTTCACGATCAGATAAGGTCTCGTTCGAAGTCCAGGCCCGCGCGCCGCAGCTCGAAACGTGCGCGGCCGAAGCCGGCACCGGCACGCTGGACGAGAAGCAAAAAGTAGCCGTCGCTGACCGCACCAACGCTCACCGTCACCTTTTCAGTGGTCACGGTCAGCTCGCGAACCAGGCCAACACCGAGCTCGACATGGTTGCGGTCGACACTCTGGACCTGGGACATCAGCTCGGCTGACAGCAGCTCGATATCGATCTGGGTCCGGACCGGGAAGGTCTCGACCGGGATGCCGTCTGCTGCCACCAGGCTGACCGCGAGCACGTCGTCGAGACGCGAGGCCAGACGCTCGAGGCGCTCAATGAACATGGCTTCGCTCCACTCGGCTACGGCCGGCTCTGATGGTTTCCAAATACCGCTTCAGAAGGTGGATCTTGCGCCCTGTGACGCCGTCTGGCGCGGAATCGCCGAGCAGTGAACGTGCCGCAAGCGGCGGCACAGGAGCTGCTTGGCCGGCAGGCGCCCCGAGGCGTTCGAGTTGCGCACGGGCTTGTGCATTGCGTGGATCCTCGGCCAACACCCGCTGCAGCACACCGAGCGCCTCCGCCCGGTAGCCCTGCTCTTCGTAGATCTCGGCCATCGCCAGGGTGGCGGGCACCTCAGCCACCGCCTCGGACTCCGCCTCTTCGGCGACCGGCTCGAGATCGTCCAGCCCGCGCTCTGGTCCTGGCTCGGTCACCGCAGCCGGGGCCTCCTCTACGGCGCCCACTACCACGTCGGAATCCGACTCCAGGTTCAGGCCTGGTTTGGCCACATCGGAGACCGCCTCGAGGTCGAAGCCTGGCCCGGCCACATCGGAAGCCGCCTCGAGATCGGGGCCTGGTTCGACCACTGCTGCGCTTTCGCTCTCCGGCACGCTGGCTCGAGACGGCTCGGGAGGGGCCGGAGGCGCCTGCGATGCCGCCACCCGCCCTGGCTCGACCGGCGCCGCTGGCGCGCCTGTCGGAGGTGAAGAAGCTACAAGAAAGGTGAGATCGAAAGGCCCATCGTCGAGCACGACATGGGCCATAGAGCCCTGCCAGGGCGACAAGCGACCGAAAGGCTCAGGATCGACGACGGCCCCAAGCCCACCCGGCGCGGCTGCGGTAAACGGGTGCGCAGCGACCTCGACCGGCGGCGCCGAGGCGACTGGCACCATCACCGGCTGCGTCCCGGGCTGCACCGCGGGTTGAGCGTCATCCTGGGACGCTGCCAACAGCGGGCCGGGGGTCTCCCTTTCGCCAGCCACCAGACGGGAAAGCCGGTAGTCGAAGTGATCGAGCTCCGGATCGCGGTCGTTGAGCAGTCGGTAAAACGATAGGCGATCACGGGACTTGGCTTCATCACCACGCCGCAAGTAGGCGTCGACCAAGAGTTTGTTGGCGACGAGGTGTGCTGGGTCATGCGTCAGCACCCGTTCGAGCAGCTCGACAGCCACCTCGACCGCGCCCAGATCGAGCCGGCAACGGCCGAGCGCAACCAGGGCTGCGACGTCATTCGCCCGATGCTCGAGACCTTCTTCAAGCGCGCCAGCCGCATCCTCGAGCCGGCCGAGCTGCCGATATTCCTCGGCCAACTGCAGGAACACCCGCGAATCCGGGTTCTGCTTCCAGCGCCGACGCAGCTCGTCGGCGCGGGGCGAAGTGTTGGGTGTATCGACCATGCCAGCTACGCCGACGCCGAGGCGTCGAGCCCGGATGCAAGCGCACCGGTTTCTGTACACCGAGCGGGCAGGAGTATAGCAGCAAGCGAGCCCGGATGCCTGATGGTCGGGCATCCGGGCCTGCTGGCGCCTCCCGGCGCAGCCTCGGCTCAGCCTTGGATCTGGATGACCACCGTCAGCTCGGCCTGCACACCCGGTGCGGTCTCGGCCACCACCCGCGCTGTGATGTTGAAACTGGTGATCGACGGCCCGATATTCTGGTCCGTGACCGTGAGATCGACCTCGGCGACGCCAGCACTGCTGGTGACCACATTGCCCGAGCTCGGCTGGCCATTGGGCAGGGCGAAGACGCCACCGACCTCGGTGCTGAAGACGATGGTCACGTTGCCGATGGGCTCGCCGAGAGAGTTGGTCACCCGGCCGGTCAGGCGGATGGTCTCGCTGGTGCCAGCGCTCGACGGACGATCGATGGTGGTCGGGTTCGCTTCGAGCACGAAGGATCCGACCACGTCACGGATGGTGACGTTGGCGTTCACCGGCATGCTCGAACCGAGGATCGCGGTGATCGTCGCAGTGCCGGCGCGGAGCCCAGCGTTGTACCTCGTAATGGCGCGCCCGTTGTCGTCCGTGCTGATCAAATTGTTCGGCGCATCGGGAAAAGAGCCGAGATTGGTGAAAAGCTGGATCTGGTTGCCGGCGCCGAGCGGCAGGTCATTCTCATCGCGTGCAAGCACCGTGACCGTGGCGTCTTGCTCGATCGCGATGTCATCGGGCGTGACACTCAGGATCAGACTCGGCCGTTGGTTCTCGATGGTGACCACGAGCTCCGCCTGCGCCGAGCCCAGGAAGGCCCGCAGGGTGGCACTCCCGACTTCCGCGCCGGCAAAGAAACGGGTGGTCGCGCGGCTCTGGGCGTTGGTGGTCAGATTCTCGCTTTCGAGCCTGCCGAGGCTGGTGGTCATCATGATCTGACCACCAGCGCCAAACGGCGAGCCGTCGGCATTGCGCACATCGACAGTGACCACCGCCTCTTCGTTCAGGTTGAGCTCCGCTGGCGAGACGTTGATGGTGAGCTGCGGCGTCGAGTCCATCGTATCGCCGATGCGCACCATGATCTGAGCCATGGTCTCGCCGGCGGTCGTGGTCGCCGTCACCGTTGCATCCCCGGCCTGTCCGGTGCTCGTCAGCGTCGCTTTCGCGCGCCCGAAATCGTCGACCTGGGCCACGGTCGGGGTGATCGTGCCGAGGGAGGTGGAAAAGGTGATCTGGGTGTCCGGATTGAGCGGATTGCCGTCGGGGCGAAAACCGGTCACGGTAATCGTCGAACTTTCACCAAGAATGCCGATCAGGGTGGGATTCGCGACGATCGTCAGCAGCGTGCCGGCGGGGGCCACCGGGTTGGAGCTGGTGCAGGCATCGGCGACGCCCAAAACGAGGACGAGTGCCAGGATGGCGAAGGTTCGGGTCGTTTTCATCTCGAAGGCAGTATACGGAGCCCGTGCGCGATGCGTCTACGGTGCTGTGGGCGGTGCCGGACGTCGAACAGCCGGTCCTCGAGCAGCCGGCCGTTCTTGCCTGCGGGCGGTGACCGGGCCGCCCGTCAGGGCGCGCCGGCCACGGTCACGGGACGACCGTGACCGTGGTGGACGCTGACGACGAGCCATTGGCATTCGACGCGATCAGGGTGACCGTGAAGGCTCCCGTCGCGGCGTAGGTATGGCTCGGGTTCTGCATGGTGCTGGTGCCGCCGTCGCCGAAGGTCCATTGCCAACCGGTCGGTGTGCCAGTCGAGGTGTCGGTGAAAAAGACCGTGGCGCCGAGCGGCACGTCACCCGCCGGGCTGACCGTAAACGATGCACTGGGCGCCGTTCCCGGTGGTGGTGGTGGTGGTGGCAGCACGCAGGGAGCGACCGGCGTATAGGTGAAGCGGTTGGTGAGATCGATCTGGCAGCCAGTGAACTCGTTGCGGATCTTGACGTCGACCCGCGCCGGTCCGGGCGTCATGCCGGCATCGCCAGGCCCGCAGGTGATCGTCTGGAAGATGCCGGTAAACGGCGGAATCTGACCCGTGATCGTGCCGGCGACCGGATCGAAGACGGCACCGAAGGCGAAGACATCGCCGAAGGTCACGGTCACCGGATCGCCGACATCGAAACCAACGACGCCGGAGATGACGAAGATGGTCGCCCCGGTCACATTGCCGAATTCGTCGGTGGTGACCGAAGACGGCGTGATGCCGCTGATCGAAACGAGAATCGGATCGTAGATGAATTGGAGCGTGCTGGTCACGCCCTCACCGGTCTCGACATTGACCACCCCGAAGGGACCCGAGGTCGAGGCGCAGCCGGTCAGCGGCACCTTGACCGAACGGGCGATGATCTCGGTGCCGGTCACCGAGAGAACCTGTTGGGCAAAACCGCCGAACTCCACGGCTACGGGCTCATCGTAGCCCGATCCGAAAATGTTCACCACCGTACCGCCGGTGTAGAAGCCACGGGTGGGGCCGGCGCTGGTGAGGATCACACCCGCGCCATCGTTACCATCGCCGTATTGGAACGCGCCTGGCAACACGGCTTCGATCCCGGAGCCAAGGTTGCGTACGCGGAGGTCGACGACGGAGTTCTGGTTGGCGAAGTTCGAGCCCGTGGCTGCCGGGGTCCGGATGAGGATGCGATTCGCGGTCACCGACAAGACCTCCGCCTCCACCAGCGAGCCCCCCGAAAGAAAGACCTGCACCTCGGTTCCAAAGTTCTCTCCCCGGATGGTCACCTCGGTGCCGCCCTCGTTCGGACCCGAGGAGGGAGACAGCGAGATGATCTGCGGCGCGAGTGGCGTGCCTCCGCCATCGCTGCGTGCGTAGCTGAAGGCGCTGGGCAGGGAATCGGTCTGCTGCTGGGCATCGGGATCCGTGTCATTGCGGTTGATGGTCACCGAAACATCGACCGTCTGCACCTGACCCACCGCCAGGTTGATCGGCGGCACGTCGACGCTCAGCGTGGTATCGCTCGAGCTGCGTACCTGCGCGGGAATCGCGCCGAACAGCACGCGGAAGGGTGGATCGAATCCGCTGCCGATGATCTGGGCTGTGTAGCCGCCACTCGGGGCGCCGGTGTTGGGCACCACCTCGGCGACGAAAAACGGCGCTGGCGGCGGCGGGCCGGCAGGCGGCACCAGCGGCCGCACATCGACCACCGTCTGGCTGAAGCTGCTGTTGAGCTGGCCTTGGATCACCGCGGAGCCGAGCTCGCCTGGCTGGAACCGCAACATCGCCGTTGCCTGCCCGCGCGTAGTACGCACCACCACCGAGCGGTCGAGGGTTTCCGTACCATCCGTCGCGGTCGATGGGAACATGCCGAGCGTCGTGCTCAAGATGATCGTCGCATTGTCGGGCGCGGGCTGGCCCGTGCCGGCCAGTGTCGCCAGGGCCCGAATCAGCACCTCGACGGCGGTGTCACCAAGCTCGATCGAAGTCGGCTCCGCAGACATCTGCAATGTGAGGTTGGTCGGTGCCGGTGCTGGCACGCTGGTCGCTGGCTGTTTGGGCTCGGTCGGCGAATCTGCATCGCAGCCGGCGAACAGCATGACCGCCAGCAGCGGGAGCAAGCAAAGCCAGCGACGGCAGGCAGTTTTGGGCGTTTGTGCTTCCATCGGTCTCATCGCAACGCTCCCATCAGCGGGTGGCGGTCCAGGGCGGTCGGGGGTCTCGCATTCGGGTTCTCAGGAACGGTCTCTCGTGTTCGGACTCGTTTCGAATTCGTTTCGGACTACTATTCGTTTCGGACTACTGAGTGAACTCGATAGTTTGACCGCGCGGCACACTCGAAACGTTGGTGCCGCTGCGGGTCCGTCCAAAGGCACGGATGATCAGGTTCAGACGGATGACTTCGAGGCCAGTCTCCTGATCGATACCACCATTCTCGAACTTGAGATCCGAAAGTGGCGGACTGCGGAACTGCTCGAACGACATGACATCCCAATTGTTGAGGGTCAGTGTGCCTCCGACCGGTATGGTACCGAGCACGTCCACCACGTAGGGTGGTGGCACGCGCGTGCCCGCATCGCCCCGCTCGAAGCGCACCTCGAGCCTTTCCATTTCAACGTCCATGATCTGGCTGGTTACGGCGCCTGGTTCGGCCACGATGCTGTTGATGGTGATCGTCGGCACCATCAAGCTGTCGATCCCGTTGACCGGCACACGGAAGGGAATGCCGTTCCCTGCAACCTCGACCTCGAGCAAAACCCCACCCGAGTCGGTACGATCTGTGCGGTCATTGCACCCGATCAGCAATGCAGCGACGGCGGTGGCGAGCAATAGACGGCTCACGTGGTTCACGATGTCCTCCTCGTCAGGCTCACATCTGTACGATGCGCGGTGTGACGAAGATCAAAAGCTCTTCGTTGCGGTTGTCGCGGTTTCGGTTACGGAACAGGTGCTTGAGAATCGGCACATTCGCCAGTCCGGGGACACGACCTTGGCTTTGGTTGTTGGTGACGGTGTAGATTCCACCGATCACCGCCGTGCCACCATCACGGACAATCACCGTGGTCGAGGCATCGCGCGTTGCGATCGGCGCGTTGGTCGCACCCGGCACCAGGAGCGCGGTCTGTGGTTCCTTCTTCTGAACCTTGATGCTCATCTGGATGGTGCCTTCCGCGGTCACATGCGGCGTCACTGAGAGTTGTAACGTCGCGTTGACGAACTGTGTCGTCACCGTGTTGTTGGCAACGGTTTGCAACGGAATCTGGATTCCGCTTTGGATCGAGGCTTCGCGGTTCGACAGCGTCATGACACTCGGCGCCGAGACCACGTTGATCAGGCCTTCATTCTCCGCCGCGAGCAACTGCGCGTCGATGGTGAAGCTGTTGAGCACATTGCCGAGTGAGAGATTCAGGAAACCGTTGTTGCCGCCAGTGAGCAGGTTCACGCCGCCGCTCGTGGTGATGTTGTTCGGGAACGCCAATCCCGTCGTGTTGCCAAGGCGGTTGCTGGCCTCGCCGGTGAAGCTCCACTGGATGCCGACCGTACGACTAAAGGTCTTGGTCGCCTCGACGATCCGGGCCTCGATGCGCACCTGCGGCTGCGGTGTGTCGAGCACATCGATCACCGCCAGCACCGTGTTGATGACCTCGGGGAGCTCTCGGATGATCAGCGTGTTGGTGCGCGAGTCGGTCTGTACCGATCCGCGGTTGCTCATCACGGATCCGGTGGAACGGCCTGAGCGTCCCTGGCCATTGCGATTTTGCAGCATGGTCGAGACATCGCCGACGTCCGCGTAGCTCAAGCGACGGACGATGGTGGTCAGCGGCACGCTTTGCTGGCGCAAGCGCTCGAGCTTCTGGCGATTCTCCGCCTCCGCGCGAAGCTGCGTCAAGGGTGCGATGCGGACGATGGTGCCATCAATGTCCATGCCCAGGTTGTTGATCTTGAGGATCTGCTCCAAGGCCTGGTCCCAGGGCACGCTCTTGAGTTCAACCGTGACGCTGCCCTGCACGCCGGGCTGGATGACGAAGTTCAGGTCGCTGATCTTCGAGAAGGTACGCAGCGTCTCCACCAGATCGGCATCGCGCAGCGACATGGTGATCGGGTCACCGACGTAGCTCTTCTGCTGCGTGGAGACCACCAGAGACTGGAAGCTCGGCGGGATCGGACTTTCCGGGTCGCCCGGGTTCTCGGGTGCTTTCACTTGCACCTGCTGCGCTTCGAAGCGGGCGACGTCGGTCAGCGTTGGGACCTCCACCGCAGCATGCTCGGTCGCTGGGGGCGGCGGGGGAGGTCGGGTTTCGACGCGGATCGGAGCCTCCGGCGGCGCCGGTGGCGGGTTCGTTCGGGCCACGGCCACCGGCGATTCGGCGGCTCCGGCGGCCGGCAGCGGTGCCTCGGCCTGCCGCTCTGCACGCGCCGCACGCCCTTCGGAAGGCAGCGGCGCCTGGACTGCGGGCGGCGCCACGCTACGGCCCAGGGCTTCGGCCTCGGGTTGCACCGCAGCCGGTTGGGCCGAGATCGGCTGGGCCTGCGCCAACTGGGGCTCGCTCGACTGGGGCTCCATCGACTGGGGCTCGCTCGACTGGGGCTCCATCGACTGGGGCTCCATCGATTGGGACTCCGCCAACTGGGGCTCCATCGATTGGGGCTCCGCCAACTGGGACTCCATCGATTGGGCGGAAGCCGGCGGTGTCGCCAGCTCCTCTGGTGGCATCTCCTCGGCCACGACGGCCGCCACTGGCGGCGCGGCTTCGGCGGGGGTATCCGGGCTGCCGGCGAAGGTGATCGTCAGGCCATCGGGTCCGCGCTCGATGCGCGGCGGGACGAAACCACGCAGGTCAAAGACCACCCGCGAGATCGGGTCTGGACGCGGTTTGAACTGGCCGATGCGAACCTGGTCAACGGCGTTGGAGTCGACCGGTACCGTCGAGCGCAGGCTGGTGTTGACCACGCCGTCGAGATCGAGAACGAACCGGTCCGGGTTTTCCAGCCGGAAGGTGGCATAGCCGAACTCGCCGTCACCGTCGACGCGAATCACCGTTTCGTCACCGACGCCGATCACCCGCACGCCGGTCAAGCGGCTGGCGGCGACCCCTTCGATCGGTGGTCCGAGGCGGGGTGCCTCGGGGGTCCCGAAGTCGCCACTGGCGAAGGTGACCAGGGACAGTCGCTCGCCCGCCGAGGCGGGCAACGGCGCGGCCGGCTCGGGCGCCGCGGTCGCATCGGCCTGTGGCTCGGGCGCCGGGACGGCTGCGCCGGCGGGCGCGTCCGATGCGGCGAGAGCTCCGAGCTGGGCGCCGGCTGGCACCACCGCGAGATGCAACACATCGCCGTCGCTGGTCAGCGCATGCTCGGTGGCGCTGCGCGTGTAGATCACCGGCGGGTGAGCGGTCGTTCAGCGTCTTCGAGACGCTCGACCGCCACCGCGCTGATCAGGCCAGAGGTGCGCGAGAGGTTGCCGAGCCGGTCGCCAGGCACCGTATTCGGGAGCTCGACCACCAGGTGGCCCTGCGCATCGCGGTAGGTGGTCCAGACCAGTGGCCGATCGGCAACCACCTCGATCTCGATGCCGGGGCCTTGTTCGACCGCTTGCAGACTTTGCAGCGTTGCCGGACCATCGGTAGCCGCACGAGTCGCGGTCGGTACCGCCGGGCGTGCAGGCGCACGCCGCGTCGACGAGCTGCAGGCCTGGAAGGCGACCAGAAGCAACGCCGCGCCGAGGGTGGCGCAAATCGCTGCGCCGCCTTTTCTACGTGTCCTTTGAGCCATACTTCCTCGTCCTCGGCTCGCTGGCCGTCTGTTCCCGTTCCGGCATGTCACGTTCCTGCACGGCCTAGGGCTCGTAGAGCCTCATCGCCACCTCACGGAAGGGCTTGAGGGCCGTCGGATCGTCCACCGACTGTTTGAACACGATCTCGTTGACCGTGACGTTCACGACATCACCGTCCCAGAGCTGATCTCCGGGGCGCAAAAGGTAGCTGACCTGATCGCTCGCTGCCTGGACCTGTGCCACTGGCCCGGCCGGGGTGATGAAAACACCTTCGAGCTTCAGGTCATCGATGAGCAGTCCCGGGATGCCCTCCGGACGCAGCTCGGCGCTGCTCTCGGCCTCTGACCGCTCCAGCAGTGAGCGGAAGGGATCGCGGCGGCCGCCCGGATCGTAGAGGCTGGCACCTTGGGTATAGAGGGCCTCCTCGTCCTGCGCCAGGATCGCGTCGATATCGCGAAAATCCTGCGCGGACTCCTGCTTCCCGGAGGCCTTGTCCGGCTGGGCCCCAGCTTCCCGCGGGCCAGCCCCAGCTTCCTGCGGCCCAGCGCCGGCTTCCCTCGGCCCAGCGCCGGCTTCCTGCGGCCCAGCGCCGGCTTCCTGCGGCTGCGCCACAAGCACGGCTGGCACGCCGGCCAGACCCGCCACAAGGATCAGCGCCAGGGTGTGCCGGCAGTTGGGGGCGATCATGATTCGGACTCCGGATCGGGCTCGTTGTAAAGGAAGGTCACAGCCATGAAATCGGCCTTGATGGTGTGAAAGCCACTGCCGCGCGTGGAGAGCGTGTTGATATTAAGACTGTCGATGTTTATAATGCGCGAAAAACGCCCAATCTTGTCAAAGAACTGGGCGAGGTTGTGGTAGGTGCCTTCGAGCTCGATCTTGATCGGCCATTGGCTGTAGAAGTCCACCCGTGACGGCTGCTGGGGTGCAAAGCGCAGCAGCTCGAAGTCGCCTTGCTCGGTCAGCCGCCGGATGCGTACCAAGAGATCTTCGGTGTTGCGGCGCGTAGGCAGGACACGCAACAACTTCTCGAGTTCGAGCTGGAGACGCGCCACCTCTTCTTCGAACTGGGCCTTGCGGGCTTTGGCGTTGCGACCTTGGGAGATCTTCTGGTGCAGCGCATCCAGCGTCGCCTCTTTGGCGGCAAGTTGATCGCCCATATCGCGCAGCCAAAACCAGTAGAAGGCCAGCACGAGACCCGCAGCGAGCGCTGCGCCGACGCCAGCGACGACGTACCAGGGCTTGCCTTCAAGACCGGTTTCGATGGCCATCCTTAGGTTCCTTGCCGTGGGCGGGACGCGCCCGCGAGGGTGGCAGTGGCACCCTCGCCCGCGGCTTTCTTGGCTGCTGCGGCGTAGGTAAAGGTAAAGTTCAGGTTGAAGTTGTACAGGTCTCGTCCGCCCCGATTCTTGACGATGTCTTTCGTATCCGGCTCGCCGAACTCTGGAACCTGGTTCAGCGCACCGATGAAGCTGGCGACCGCGTTGGTATTGAAAGCTTGGCCGCGCAGTGTCACGCTGTTGCCATTGAGCCGCAGGGTGTTGAGCCACAGCAGCTCAGGCAAGGAGCGCGAGATCGCGGCCATGATCTTGACCGGACCCTTCTGCTTCTGCTTGAGCTCCTGGATGACGTGGATCTTGGTCTCGAGCTCGGCTTGTTGCTGCTGAAAGGCTTCGACTTGGCTGATGATCTCTTCCAGCTCTGCGACCTCCTGCTGGGCAATGACAATGCTGGCATCAACATTCTTGATTTGGGCATTCTTCTGCCACCAGAGACCGGCACCGACCAGGACGCCAAGCAGCAAGGACACCGACAGAATCACCAGCGATGGATCCTGGTCGCCGAGGCTGAGCGCTGCCTTGGCGCGCCGGGCGACAACCGGCCGGCGTCCTTCAGACAGCAGGTTGATGCGGATCATGGCCTAGTCTCCCACCCGGCGCATGGCGAGGCCGACCGAAACCGCCAAGGTCGGCGCGATCGCATTGAGCAGCTCACCGTCGAAATCGCTATCTTTGAATTGCACCCGGGCGAAGGGATTGAGCGTCTCCGTCGGCACGCCGAAGCGTTCGCGCAAAACATCGAGCAGGTTGGGGGTCAGGGAACAGCCACCGGAAAGAACCAGCTCATCGATCGGCCCTTCGGATGACGTCGCCGCGAAGAAATCGAAGGTTTTCTGGACCTCGTTCGCCATCTCGGCCGAAACGCCATCGAGGATCTTGCGCGCATCGCCGGCAGAATAGCTGCCCACGTTCTCGCCGCGTTTGAGCGACTCGGCCTGATCGAACGACAGGTTGAACTCCCGCTGCAGGCCTTCGGTGAACTGGTTTCCCCCGAACGAAATATCACGCCAGAAGACACTCTCGCCTCTTGCGATAATGTTAATGTTTGTAACGCCAGCACCCATGTTGATCAGGGCGACGACCTTCAAGGGATCGAGATCGTAGTTCAGCTCGTAGGCGTTCTGGATGGCGAAGGCGTCGACGTCGACGATGGCCGGTGTACGTCCGCTCTGCGAGATCACCGACACGTAATCGTTGACCTTCTCCCGCTTGACCGCGACCAGCAGCACCTCCATGGTCTCGCGGCCGGGCTCATCACCACCGAGGGTGACGTAGTCGAGGCGCACGTCATTGATATCGAAGGGGATGTGCTGCTCCGCCTCCCACTGGATCGACTCGGCAAGCTCATCGCTTTCCATTGCTGGAAGCTCTATTTTCTTGATGATTACAGAGTGCCCAGACACGGAGGTTGCGAAGTTGGGCGTCTTGACACCGGCCTGTTCGTTGAGCTTCTGGATCGCGTCCACGACCAGCGACGAGTCCATGATCGAGCCATCGACGATCGCCTCGGGCGACAACGGCTCGATGCCGAAGCGCTGCAAGGTGTAGTGGCCACCCTTCTTCTCGCGTAGCTCGACGAGCTTTACCGTGGAGCTGCCGATATCGAGTCCCACGACGCCTTTGGTTTTTGAGAAAAACACGGACTCCTCACCTCTACGCCCCCGGCTTTCTCCAAGTGCTCGCCCGGCCAGGGAGATAACGGCGGCTTACCCGCCCGCGCGCAGACGACTGCCGGACATCAAGCCAAAGAAGCACAAGGCGTTGTGCGAGGCTACCGCAGGCGTTCTCCGGATGTCAAGCACCAATACATGTTTTTCTATAAGCCAACATGCGGCCGGAACTGCCTGCGTCAGCGGGCCTTGCGCCGCCGGGGGGCGGGGGTCTGGGCTTGAGCGCTTGCATCCTGCTGGCTGTTGTGCCAGGATCGCCGGCCTGTGCGCTGGCGAGCGGGGTCTTGATCGACCGCGCCGCCCTCTCGCGAGCTGTACCCACGAGCCCTTTCCGCGATCGAAGCAGCGCGCACCCCCAAGCCAATCCAAGGCGCCAGCCAAACAAGGAGATCGAGCCGTCATGGCCAGACGATGTGAAATTTGTGACAAAGGCACGGTAGCGGGCAACAGCATCAGCCACGCGCACAACGTCACGCGCCGCACCTGGCAGCCGAATCTGCAACGGGTGCGGGCGCTGATCGACGGCAGCGTCCGGCGAATCAAGGTATGCACGCGCTGCTTGCGCAGCGGCAAGGTCGTCAAGCCGCCGGTACGTCGCCACAGCCCCGAGCCCGAAGCCAGCGTCCCGAGCTAGCAGTGTGTGGCGGCGCGTTGGCCGCACCCGGCGCGCCTTCTCGACCCGACTCCGCTCGCAGGCCACGGAGGCTCCCTCCTCCCGGCTACGCATCGAGCGCCGCCCTCATCTGATGCGCGGGCGCTGGCGGCGCACGCGCCTGACACCGGCCAGGCCGTGGATCGCCTGGCGTACACGGTTGAGGTGCTTGCGGCTGTTGACCTCGATCACCACTTCAATGACGCCGTACCCCGGCTCGACCGTCTTGGCTTTGAACTTTCGTATGTTGCTTGACTCTTTGGCGATTACCTCTGTGAGGCGAGCGATCATGCCCTGGTGGTCTTCGGTGGCGATCGCCAGCGACACCGGGTAGCGCTGTTGATCGCTGCCGCGCGCCCATTCGACCTCGATCATCCGCGCCGGGTCCGCAGCCAGTGCGCGTACGTTCGGACAACGTTCGGCGTGCACGGAGATGCCACGCCCGCGGGTGACATAGCCGACCAGCGGCTCGCCCGGCAACGGACGGCAGCACTTGGCCAGCGTGGCCAGAAGGTCATCGGCGCCCCGCACCTGGACGGGACCGCTCGCGCGCGTCAAGTAGCGGTCGAAGGCGCGGCGGATACGGCTGGGCTCGGGCGCCGCATCGGTCTCGATTTCGTCGCCGACCAACCTCGAGACCACCTGGCGGACGGGCGTTTTCCCATAGCCGATGCGCTGGCAGAGATCTTCGGGCCGCGACATGCCTTCGGCCGAAAGCAGCGCTTGGAGCTTCTCGCCTTCGAGTGTCCTGCGGACCGAGACCCGGCGCCGCTTGAGCTCACGCTCGAGCAGACGCCGGCCGATGTGCTCGGCCTCTTGCCGTTGCTTGTTGTTCAACCATTGGCGAATCTTGGTGCGCGCGCGCGAGGTGGCGGCAAAGGCCAGCCAGTCACGGCTCGGCTGGCGGCCGCTGGCGGTCATCACCTCGACCATGTCGCCGTTCTTGAGCGGTGTCTTGATCGGTACCAGCTTGCCGTTGACCCGCGCTCCGCTCATCCGGTGGCCGAGGTCGGTGTGAATCCGGTAGGCGAAGTCGAGCGGCGTGGCGCCGCGCGGGAAGGAGAAGACCTCGCCCTTGGGGGTGAACACGTAGACCTCGTCGGGATAGAGGTCGAACTTGAGCTGGGCCAGGAAGGCGCGTGGATCATCGATCTCTTGTTGCCATTCCAAAAGCTGCCTAAGCCAGATAATATTCCTTCCTGTGGCATCCTTCTCCGTCCGATCGCCACGGGTCCCTTCCTTGTAGTGCCAGTGCGCCGCGATCCCCTCTTCGGCCACGCGGTCCATCTCCCGGGTCCTGATCTGCACCTCGAAAGGCTGCCCGCGGTCGCCCACAACGGTGGTGTGCAGCGATTGGTAGAGATTGGGTTTGGGCATCGCGATGTAGTCCTTGAACCGACCCGGGATCGGTCGCCAGATCTGGTGCACGATGCCGAAGGAAGCGTAGGTCTCCTGAATGTTCTTCGTGATAATCCTAAAAGCTAAAAAATCATAGACCTGCGAGATATCGATTTCCTGCCGGCGTAGCTTCTGGTAAATCGAGTAGTACCGCTTGACCCGCGAGCTGATCTCGGCCGCGATCCCCGCCTGCTCGAGCGCCGCAGCGAGCCGCGTCTCGACCTGGTGAACGAACTGACGGCCACGCCGCATCCGTCCGCGGATCTGGTCATCCAGCTCGGCAAACTGCCGCGGATACAGATGGTAGAAGGCGAGATCCTCGAGGTCGCCTCGCACCCGGGCCATGCCCAGGCGGTGGGCGATCGGCGCGTAGATCTCGAGCGTCTCACGGGAGATCCGACGCTGCGCCTCGGCGTCCATATGGCGTAAAGTCATCATATTATGCAGACGGTCGGCAAGCTTGACCACAATCACCCGTGGATCGCGCGCCGAGGCGAGAATCATCTTGCGGAAGGTCTCGGCCTGCGCCCGATCCCGGCGCACATAAGACTGCTGGCTGATCTTGGTGACCCCGTCGACAAGCTCCGCGACCTCGGTACCGAAGGCCTCGATGAGGGTTTCCCGCGTGGTCAGCGTGTCCTCGAGCACATCATGCAAGAGACCAACGGCAACGCTGGTCTGGTCGAAGTTCTGATCGGCAAGGAGGTAGGCGACATAGATCGGGTGGGTCACGTACGGCTCACCCGAGCGCCGCTTTTGGTCGCGGTGCATGCGGGCTGAGAAGTCTGCGATGCGGGTGAGGAAGTCTCGGTCAAAGACCTTGCCGCGCGCCTCCAACCGTTCGACGATTTGCGGCAGCGACACGCCCTTGCGCGGTACGACCGGGGAACGGGGTCGTTTGGTGGTTCCGAGACGCGGCATCAAAGCGGTGGCAAGGTACGGCCAGAAGCAGCCGAACGCACCGCGATTCTATGCGAGCCGAGGCGATGGCCGCGGCGCGACGACGCGCGTCATCGAGACTCGTCGGGCGGCGTGCCGCTCGCCGCGGCCGGTTCGGCTGCGGACGATTCGAGGGGGCCCAGCTCGCCGATCAGCTCCAGTAGCGCTTCGCCACGGGCCTTGGTGTCATCCCCAGCGGGATAGCGATAGCTCAGGTACAGCGCGCGGTCGCCCGCAGGGTGAAGGCCGATGGCGGTGTACTCCTCGACCTCGGTGCCGCCATCGTCTCGGTAGCGGCCGCGGGTGAAGTAGACCGTGCCGAGCGGGCCGACCAGCTCGGTTTGCCCGAGGAAGCTGCCGGCATCGCGTGCCTCGATGGTCTCTTGCTGATCTTTGATCTCTGCAATCAGGTTGACCGCACCGACCCGTGGACCGACGCGCACCTCGACCCGGCCCTTGAGACCGACGGGCAGCAGCATCAGCGACTCGCCTTCGTTATGCCCCAACGTAAAATCTGGGGGCAAGCTCTCGAAGGCGATGCCGAGGCTCGGGTTCTCGATCCGCTCGGGCGGCGCGTCCGGCAGGCGGCCCTTGCCACCACAGCCCGTCCCGGCAACCAGTGCGACGACCAGCCCAAGGAGGTGCAAGAGGTGGCGGACCAAGGCCGTTCGTGGTCCGGGGAAACTCAAAGCTGTTTGACCTCGTTGAGGATCTCTTGCATGGCTTTCTTGGCGTCCGAGAAGAGCATCATGGTATTGTCATATTCGAAAAGTTCGTTCTTGATGCCGGCGAATCCGGACGACAGGCTACGTTTGACCACGATCACCGTGCCCGCGTTCCACACCTCGAGCACCGGCATGCCGTAGATCGGGCTGCCCTTCTCCTTCTCGGCTGCGGGGTTGACCACGTCGTTGGCCCCGACCACGATCACCACGTCGGTGTTCTTGAACTCCGGGTTGATGACCTCCATCTCGAGCAACTGCTCGTAGGGAACGTCGGCTTCCGCCAGCAAGACGTTCATGTGACCCGGCATGCGGCCGGCGACCGGGTGAATGCCGTAGGTGACCTTGGCTCCGCGTTTTTCCAGCACGTTCGCCAGCTCGTGCACGGTGTGTTGCGCCTGTGCCACAGCCAGCCCGTAGCCCGGAACGAAGATCACTGACTCGGCAGCCTCGAGCACCAAGGCGGCCTCCTCGGCGCTGAACGAACGCACATTCTGGTAGGCGTCCTTGCCACCACCACCGGTGCTGGTCTCTTGCGCGCCGAAGCCACCGAAAAGCACATTGGCAAGGGTGCGGTTCATGGCCACGCACATGATCTGGGTGAGAATCAAGCCCGAGGCGCCCACCAAGGCGCCGGAGATGATCAGGACATTGTTTTCGAGCACGAAGCCGGTCATCGCCGCAGCCACGCCGCTGTAGGAGTTGAGCAACGAGATCACCACCGGCATGTCGGCACCGCCGATCGGGATCACCAGCATGATGCCGAGCAAGAAGCTGGCTGCAACCACCGCCAACAGCACAGCTTCGAGCATGCCCGGCTCGGTGACCTGTGCCACTGCCCAGATACCGACCAGCAACGACCCCAAGAGCAAGACGGCGTTGATCAGGTGGCGGCCTGGCAGCAGGATCGGCTGCCCCTTCACCTTGCCCGCGAGCTTCAGGTAGGCGACCACACTGCCCGAGAGCGTCAAGGTGCCGATCAGAATCGCCAGCACGGTGGTCACGCCCGGGGCGTTGCCGAGCGCGGCGAGCACCGTGCCGCCGGTTTCTTGTTCGACCACCCGGTCCCAGATCTGCGACAGCGCGACCAGCGCCGAGGCCGCGCCGCCCGAGCCGTTGAACAGCGCCACCATTTCGGGCATGCCGGTCATCTCGACCTTGATGGCGGCGACCGTGCCGATCAAGCTTCCGATTACCAAGCCCGCGAGGATGTAGGTCCAGTGGATGGTGCCGAGCTCGAGCAGGGTGCCGATGATCGCGATCAGCATGGCGAGCGCGGCGATCTGGTTTCCGCGACGCGCAGAGCGCACGCGCGTCAACCCCTTCAATCCGAAGATGAAGAGCGCTGCGGAGAGCAGATAGAGAATCGGGACGAGAATCGCAGTGACACTGGCGGTGCTCATAAGCGTCTTCTTAGCCCTTTTTCTTGCTTCCGAACATCTTAAGCATACGATCAGTGACCAAGAAGCCACCAACAACGTTGATCGTGGCGGTAATGATCGCGGCGCAGCCGAGCAGCGTGGCGACGGTGGGTCGCTGGCTGTTCGCCGCCACCAGCGCGCCGACCAAGGTAATGCCCGACACAGCGTTGGCGCCCGACATCAGTGGCGTGTGCAGCGTCGGCGGAACCTTGGCGATGATCTCGAAACCGACGAAGATCGCCAGCACGAAAACATAAAGACCAACCAGCAACGGACCCATCATTCGTCACACCTCATGCTTGTTTTCCGCCCTCGAGCAGGGCCTTGGTCGGCGCGTGGACGACCGCGCCGTCGTGGGTGAGCAGGGCACCAGCGACCACCTCGTCCTCGAGGTCGAGCCGCAAGGCACCGTCCGCCAGCATCGGGCTGAGCAGGGCCCAGACATTGCGCGCGTAAAGCTGGCTGGCATCGGCCGGCATCGAAGCCGCCAGGTTCGCCGGTCCGAGAATGGTGACCCCTTGGTGCACCACGTCTTCGTCCGGGCGTGACAAGGCGCAGTTGCCACCCTGCGCGGTGGCCAGATCGACGATCACCGAACCGGGCGCCATGCTCTCGACCATTTCGCGGCTGACCAACAGCGGCGCCTTCTTGCCCGGCACCAACGCGGTGCAGATGACCACGTCGGCGGCGGCGATGCGGCGGGCGACGATCTCACGTTGCTCGCGCAAGAAGTCTTCGGTCATCTCCTTGGCATAGCCGCCAGCGCCCTCGCCCGACTCCTGGCGCTCGGGTAGCGGGATGAACTTGGCGCCCAGCGATTGGACTTGCTCCTCGACCACCGCGCGGATGTCCGAGACCTCGACGCTGGCGCCCAGGCGGCGGGCGGTGGCGATCGCTTGCAGGCCAGCGACGCCGGCTCCCATGATCACCACCCGCGCGGGCTTGATGGTGCCAGCCGCACTCATCAGGAGCGGAAGGTACTTGGGCAAGCGCGCAGCCGCCAGCAGCACGGCCTTGTAGCCGGCGATCGAGGCTTGCGACGAAAGCGCGTCCATGGATTGGGCGCGGCTGATGCGCGGCACCAGCTCCATGGCGATGGCGTTCGCCTTGCCTGCGGCCAGCGCCCGCACCACGTCGGCATTCTGATGGGGCGCCAGCAGGCCGATGAGCAACGCGCCGGGCTTGATCGCGGCGGCCTCCTCGGCACTCGGCGCGGTGACGCGCAAGACGATGTCAGCAGCCGCCAGCGCGCCGGAACGATCCGACGTGGTGGTGGCCCCGGCCGCGGCGAGCGCGGCGTCGCCGACGAAGGCGCTGGCGCCAGCCCCGGCCTCGGTCTGTACGACCAGCCCCGCCTTGACCATCTTCTTGACGGTTTCGGGACTGACTGCGATCCGCGTCTCGCCGGCGCGGGTCTCCTTGGGGACGAACACGGTGGCCATGATGGGCAGGTGATTCCCTTCAGAAGAAACGGGGTTAGGGTGGGATCAGGTCCGAGACTGGTGTACGTCCTCGAACCACGGGCGGATCCTATCGGCCCTACGCGTGCGGTGCAAGGCGCAGCGTGGAGGCTTCAGCACGACCAGGCATATACTCACACCCTCGGCCAGGAGAAGACCCCCATGCAGCCCAAGCCCATCGCCCGCATCATCGAGCGCATCGATCCGGACGCGCAGCAGCTTATCGGAATCGACATCGAGGAGGCGAAGCGCCGGTTGCTCGCGAACGACCCCGAGGCCGTTTGCCAGATCGGCGGCTCGTTCGCATTGGTGGCACGCGAGGGCGAACGTGTATGCCTGGCGCGCAGTCTCGATCGGCCGCTGCGCTACTTTCTGGCCAAGGAGGTCGACGGGCCGCTGCTGGTGGTCGCCGACCGCATCGACAGCCTCTGCCAAGCGCTCGAGGCGCAAGGCTACGGCGCCCAGTTTCATCCCAGCTACACGCGCATGGTACCGGCCCACCACGTGGTGACCCTCAGGCTCGTCGGCTGCCCGGATCCGAACCCGCGCTACCAGCGCTTCTTCGCGCCAGCGCGCGCCACCGCCACCAGCGACCTCGACGAGCACGGGCGCGCCTACGTCGGTGCACTGCTCGCCGAGGTCGACCGCTGGCTCGACGCCGTGGCGCCTGACGAGCCCCTCGGCATGCTCTTTTCCGGTGGCATCGATTCGGGCGCCGTGTTGCTCGCCGTCGTCCATCGACTGCTCGCCAAGGGTGCCAGCCCATCGCGGCTCAAGGCGTTCACCTTGAGTGTCGGCGCTGGCTCACCGGGCGGCGGTTTCAAGGGCGGCCCGGATCTCGCACAAGCGCGTGACTTCCTCCGCCGCACCGACCTCGCGATGCTCGGCGAAGCGATCGAGGTGGCGCCCGAGGCCGTCGATCCTCTGGAGGCGGTGCGGGTGATCGAGGACTACAAGCCACTCGATGTCGAGTGCGCGGCCGTGGCGCTGGCACTGTGCCGCGGGATTCGCGCGCGCTACCCCAAGTGGCGGCTGCTCATCGATGGTGACGGCGGCGACGAAAACCTCAAGGACTACCCGATCGAAGCGAACCACGAGCTGACCATCCGCAGTGTGGTGTCGAATTCGATGCTCTACCAGGAAGGCTGGGGCGTCGACGCTCTCAAGCACTCGCTGACCTACTCGGGCGGTCAATCCCGCGGCTGCGTGCGTTCCTGGGCGCCGCTGCGTCGCTACGGTTTCGCCGGCTTCTCGCCGCTGACCCGGCCGCGCGTGATCGAAGCCGCGGAGGCCATCCCTTTCGCCACCCTCACCCGAGGCGACCACCAGAAGCTCTACGCCCTCAAAGGCGAGATCGTTCGCCGCGGAATGCGCGCGCACCTGGGCGTCGACATGCCGATTTATCCCAAGCGGCGCTTCCAGCATGGCGCCACCGCCGAAGACATTGCAGCCACGCGTTTCGCTGGCAATGAGCGCCACTACCGCGAGCATTTCTTCAGCCTGTATCCGTAGCACCGCGCCCGTGCGCCCCGCCGTTTATCGGAGATCGATCATGCGTCCAGGAGCTTTCCAACAGCACCAGGCAATGATCCGCGCAGCCGCTGCGGCTGTTGCCTTCCTGGTCTCGCTCCCGATTCTTGCCGGTCGCGGCGCATCAGGTCGGCCCGCGCCTGGACACAAGAGCCCGGCCACCGTTCGTGCTTGGGCCAAGCAACTTGACAACGCCGACGCGTTGCTCAAAAACGGCGACTTCGGCAAAGCCTATAAGGTGTCCGATCGGTTGCTCCACACCATGTGCGACAAAATCGTCCGCGGTGAGAGCGCCTTCCCGCTCATGGCCACGGCAGCGACCCTGCGCGCGGTCTTAGCGGTGGGCCGGTGATGGCCTACGCCGCGCTCGAAGCGACGCGCCAGTGGCGGTTCGCACCTGCAAGATTGGATGGCCACGCTATCGAGCTCTTTTTTCACCTGACCGTAGGTTTCCACCGGCATGGCTGTCCCACAGATCCCTAGCGGCCCGTGACGCGGGCCCGTGGCAACACCGCCGCAGCAGTTCGCGCGCGGCGCGCGACGAAGGTGACACTGGATACCTGGCGCGCCCAAGGCTGGCGGCTTGAAGAGGAACGCCAGCCGGATGGCGCCTTGGTGCCGGATCTCACGGTTTTTCTGACCGGTCGCGAGTGCCCCTGGGCGTGTGTCTTCTGCGACCTCTGGCGGCACACCACGGATCGACCAACGCCCGTCGGCGCCACCTGGCACCAGCTACGCGCCGCCCTCAGCGAGGCCGGTGCGCAACCTGCGACCGCCCAGCTCAAGCTCTACAATGCCAGCAACTTCTTCGATCCGAATGCGATTCCCGCGGTGGATGATGCGTCCGTGGCCCGGCTCGCACGACCGTTCGCCCGGATCATCGTCGAATCGCATCCGAAGCTCGCCGGCGAACGCTGCTGGCGCTTCGCCGAGCGTCTCGAGGGCCGTCTCGAAGTGGCCATGGGGCTCGAGACTGTGCATCCCGAAGCCCAGCCACGCCTGGGGAAGGGCGCGACACTCGATGACTATGCCCATGCCGCCCGGGCGCTCAGCGCTCACGGCATCGACTGGCGTGCCTTCGTATTGGTCGGCGCGCCTTGGGTGCCGGCAGCGCACGATGCGCTATGGGTCGCCCGCACGGCACAGTTCGCTGCCGAGCACGGTGCGCGACACATCGCGCTGATTCCCGTGCGCGGTGGCAATGGCACCCTCGAGGTACTCGAGGCGCGGGGTGCCTGGACGCCACCGACGCTGGACACGCTTGAAGCAGCACTCGACGCCTGCCTCGGGCGCTGGCCCGAGGTTGCCATAAGCGCCGACCTCTGGGACCTCGACGCGCTTCGAGGCGGCTGCCCCTCCTGCCGCCCAGCGCGACACGCGCGCTTGAGGCGGTCGAACCGCAGCGCCATGCCTGCCCCACGCCTCCACTGCCCGGCAAGCGACTGAGCCACAGCGGACGAGCGCCCGGTGTCGCCGGGTCCCAACAACAACCTTGACCACCACGGGCGGATGGGGGGGGGATGGGGCTACGCGCAATCGGGACCAGCCGGCCCGGCGAGCACCTCCGCGGCCGCAGCTTCCCGGACACCTTCGCCCGAGCTGGCGCGGCCGGAAGCTTCCGCGCCCAGGGCGAGGCACGGGCTACAAAACCATACGTTGCGCTTCAGTGCGGATGCCGGTCGCGTTCCCACAGCAGGTGCGGGAGCTCCGGAATGATCAGGCGCTCCATGGCCAGCCGGACGGCGTCGGGGGATCCCGGCAGGGCGAAGATGACGGTGTCGCCACACAGCCCGGCGAGAGCACGGCTGAGCATGGCCGCCGCTTGAACCTGCGGGTAGCTGAGCATCCGGAACAACTCGCCGAAACCTGGGATCGGCCTGTCGATGAGCCGTTCGACCACCTCGACCGTGGTGTCGCGACGGGCGATGCCGGTGCCGCCGGTGGTGAGGATCGCCTGCACTCCGGGCTCCGCGATCCAGGCCCGCAACTGGGCCTCGATCGCCGGCGGCTGATCGCGCACGATGGCCCGCGCGGCGAGCGTGTGATCCGCGGCCTCGAGCGCTTCGACGATCACCGTCCCCCCGCTGTCGGTCGCGGGGGTGCGCGTATCGCTGATGGTCAGCACACAGCAGCACGCGCGCGCGCCGCGGGCTCGCTGGCGGTGGCTGTTGGCGGATGGGGACGACATGGAGGTGGCGCTGGGTCCACGGGCGAAGCGGTGCACCCACCCGCGGGCGCCTGGGCGCTCAGATGAAAAAGTCCGGGAAAAGCTCCTGCCCCGGCTCCACCGCATAGGACTCGAAATCCTCGACGCCCTGCGCGCGCAGAATCTCGACATCGATGGCGAAGTTGCCCGTGAAGTTCCGGCTCTCGCGGGTCAGAATGACGTGGGCGGCGTCGGCGACGATCTGTGGCTTGCGGCTGCGCCGCATGATCTCTTCGCCCCCCAACAGGTTGTTGACCGCAGCCGTAGCGATGGTGGTCTCGGGCCACAACGCATTGACCGCGATTCCCTGAGGCTTGAACTCCTCCGCCATGCCAAGAACGCATAGACTCATCCCGATCTTCGCCATGGTGTAGGCCACGTGCGGCGCGAACCAGCGTGCTTCGAGGCTGAGCGGAGGCGACAGATTCAGGATGTGTGGATTGGCCGCCTTGGCCAGATGCGGAAGACAGATCTTGGAACAGAGGAAGGTGCCACGGGCATTGACCTGATGCATGAGGTCATAACGCTTCATCGGCGTATCGAGTGTGCCCGTGAGCATGATCGCACTGGCATTGTTCACCAGAATGTCGATGCCGCCGAAGGTCTCGACCGTCTTCTCTACCGCCGCCCGGACCCGCTCTTCGCTGCGGATATCGACCACACACGGCAGTGCCTTGCCACCGGCTTCCTCGATCTCCTCAGCAGCGGTGTAGATGGTCCCCGGCAGCCTCGGATGTGGCTCTGCGGTCTTCGCCGCGATGGTGATGTTGGCGCCATCGCGCGCAGCGCGCAGCGCGATAGCCTTGCCAATCCCGCGGCTGGCCCCGGTCACAAAGAGTGTCTTGCCTCGTAGATCGCTCATGCTCGGGAACCTCCATGGATAGGGAAAGAGCGCGCAGCATAGCGCAGCCGCGTGCGGCGCGCCCAGCGAGGTACCGGGCCCAGCAGGCCTGGAACGAACCCTGACTGCGGGCGATCCCGAACCCCGGCGCCCCCCCCGGCTCAGGACGCTGCTTCGCCCGCCGCGGGGGCATCGCCGGTCGCTGGCTCGAGCCGTGGCTCGAACGGTGGCGAGCGGAGGAGGTACAGCGGGCGTCCCTTCACCTGCTCGAAGATCATACCGACATACTGACCGATGATGCCGAGGGTAATCAACTGCACACCGCCGATGCCGAGAACCGAGAAGATCAGACTGGTCCAGCCGGGAACCAGGTCGGCACGCCGATCACTGAGGATCATCCACATCGTATGCATCAGCTCGATCGAAGCCAAGACCACCAGCACCGACCCGAGCACCACCGCCACGCGCAAGGGCGCGAGCGAGAAAGAAAACAGCGCGTCGCCGGCCAGGCGCAGCAGTCGCGTGAAGCTGTACTTGCTGTGTCCAGCCAAGCGCGGCCCGGGATCGAAATCGATGATGGTCATCCGGTAGCCGATCCAGTGCACCATGCCGCGCAAGAAGCGATGATGTTCGCGCATCCGGCGCAGCGCGTCGACCGCCGGGCGGGTCAACAGCCGAAAGTCGGTGCCGGCGGGCACCACGGCCGTCCGACTGAGGAAGTTCAGCAGCTTGTAAAAAAGCCGCGACGTCATCCGTTTCAACAAACCTGTGTCGCTACTCGAACGACGCGCCACCACCACCTGATAGCCCGCGCGGCCTTGTGCCAGCAAAGCAGGGATCGCCTCGGGGGGATGCTGGCCATCGCCATCGAGGGATAGGACCCAATCGCCGCGGGCGTGATCGAAGGCTGCGGTGAGCGCGGCCTGCTGGCCGAAGTTGCGGCTCAGCGACAGCACACCGATGCGCGAATCGTCACCGGCCAGCGCCGCCAGCTTCTCGGCGGTGCCATCCGTCGAACCATCGTCGACAAACCACACCTCGCTTCGAAACGCCAACGAATCGAGCACCGCAGCCAGACGCCGCCAGAAACAGGCCACGCTCGCGGCTTCGTTGTAAACAGGCACGATCACGCTCAACAGAGCGGGCGAGGCATGGGGCTCGGCGTTCGTGCTCATGATCTTGGTACCGACCGCTGCTGGCGTGGATCCAGGTAAACCTCAAAACCGTAGCGGCTGCCGATGAGACGATACCGCGAACGAACCTCGTCCATCAGGCGTTCGGCCAGCGGGGTCATGTACTTGTCCTGCGGCTGGTAAAGCACCATCGCCGGCGGATCGCGCCGCAGATGCTCGCTCGCTGTGGCGAGATCTCGCTCACTGCGAAGACCGAAAGCCGTGTTGTAGAAGCGAAAGGGATTCCGCCGATCGGCGAGGACGAAGAGCTCCGGCGCCCAAGGCACGGCGAAGATCGCTGCATCGTCTGCGGTGAGCTGATCGATCATGCGCACCAGCTTTCGGTAGCGATCGGCGTCTTGGCGCGTCGAGCGCAGGCTCGCATGGGGGATGCCGAGCGGCGTGTTGGCCGCCATGCGGTCGCCGCGCAACGTGCCTTCGAGACCGCGCGAGAGCGGCTGTGCCGCTTGGTACGAAAGGCCCACCGCGACCAGCGCGAGAAGCGCGGCGAGGGTGGCCCAGCGGACGCGGCGCGTACCGGCAGCCGACAGCCACAGATGACCCACCAATACCGGCGCGAGTGCAAACGAGAGATAGATCGGGATCGCATAATGCACGGCGACCGCCGCGTACATCAGGCCGAGAATCGGCACCACCAAGCCGGGTTCGAGCGGATCGTCGCCCGCGCGCCGTAGGCGAGTGAAGAGCCGCCACGCAAGCCCGGCGGGTGCCACCAGCGCGACCAGCCAAAAAAGACCGTTCAGCACACCGGCAACTGTGCCGTCAAACAGCGCCTGGAAGGCCAGAACGCCGATTGTGCCGTAGCTCGCGAGGTCGAAAAAGGGTAGGCGAGGCAGACGCAGCGCAGCGATCACCGTGTCATCGATCCACCACCCGAGCGATCCATGCGCGAGGTGGTACACGCACAGCGGCGCGAGGGCCAGCAACGCGCCGCCCGCCAACCAACCGCCCGTTCGGAGCACTCTGCGCATGCGGGCACGGCAACGCGCGATCGCCCAGCCGAGCACGCAAAGCGGACCGAGCCCGAAGAGAACAAACGCGACACCATCGCCAGCCCGCTTTACGTAAAGCCCGTAGCCGAGCGCCGCGAGCGCCAACACCACGCGCCCCGCCCAGTCGCTTGGAGCGCGCGCACAGCCCGGAGCGCAGAGCACCCTGAGCGCGACCCCCGGCGCGACCAGCACGGCGCTGAGCTGCCGGACCCCGAACATCAAGCCCAACACACAGCCGGCCAGAAACAACGCTCGACGCCGGGGCTGCGGCGCGCGGCCGAGCAAGGCGGCGAGCAGGAACAGCAATGGCAGGCAGTACCAATTCGCGGTCGGATCGAGAAACAGCGGAATCGATAACGCCGCGGTCACCAACCCGGCACCGAGCGCCATGCCCACTGGGTGCCCACACAGCAGCCACGCCGCGAGCATCGCCGCCAAGGTTCCGGCCACCACCAAGGGCCAGCGCAGGCTGAGAAGATCGGGGCCGAACCAGCGCCAGGCCCCGGCATGGAGCAGGTTGACATAGCCCAGATGCAGGTCCTGGACATCCCGGTTGAGCACTTCGCCAGCGGCCACCCGGGCGGCCACGTGGGCGTAGACCCCTTCATCGGTCGGCCACCAGAACCGAGCGTGGTAGCCCCACAGCAAGGCCCCGGCAAGGATGCCCGCGAGTGGCACCACCCACAGATTCGTGCAGCGCGCGCGCGGCGCGCTTCGTGCGGGCTGATCAGGAAGCTCGGGCATGGGTCTCCTCGGTGCTGACGGAACCGCTCGATGATAGCGGGCGCGGTTGCTGCCAGCGCACGGGGGTCGAAGCGCGGTGGCCGACGCACGGGGGCGGCGATCGCCCAGGTTCAGACGCCAGCGAGGGAACACCTGCGATGAGACGCTGCGATGAGACGCTGCGATGAGAC
>Ga0114931_10001285_pt1 | contig 31960 bp, 29 predicted proteins | sample 2SBtaG_FD_89579 | JGI IMG/M metagenome (GOLD analysis project Ga0114931, IMG submission 89579) | Deep subsurface microbial communities from Kolumbo volcano to uncover new lineages of life (NeLLi) - 2SBTROV14_V59a metaG | ecosystem: Environmental > Aquatic > Marine > Volcanic | place: Kolumbo...
CCCTCCCCCGGTTTCTTTTTTTCATTGGGATTCCCGTCATTGTAGTGTAAATTATAAGAAGAATGAGTTAAGTCTTTATTCATCAACCTGATCGACGAGCTAAAACATGGCCGGAAACGAAACCAGGCGGCTCTCGCCGGAAAAAACCATCGCGCTGTTTTACAAGATTCCCTTCTTCAAAAACTTCGACTCCGACGAGAAGAAAAAGTTCGCCAATATCGACACGCACATCGTCAATTTCGACAGGGGTGAATACCTTATCCGCGAAGGCGACCAGGACAACTCCCTCTACATCCTCCTGAAAGGCACTGCTTATGTCACAAAGAACATCACGCCAAGCCTGAAGATAGCCATACTGAAACCCGGCGCCGTTTTCGGCGAAATCTCGTTTCTGGCCGAATCCCCGCGCACCACCAACGTCGTCGCCGCCTCGAATGTGATGGTGTTGAAACTGGACCGGGTCATCCTCGCCCGGCTGGGCGCAAAACTGGAGATCAAGGTGCGCGACAAATTGATGAAAACCCTGATCGCCAAACTGGACAAAATGAACCGGGTGCTGATCGATTACATACGCTTCATTCCGGAGGACGACAGGAAACATTTGCATTAACATCCCAAAACCGGCGCACCGTTTATCCCCGCCGGTTGACTCGATAAAGGAAACCAAACCATGGCCGACAAGATCGTCAAATCGGATGAAGAATGGCGCCGGCAACTGACGGAGAACCAGTTCCGCGTCTGCCGGCAGAAAGGCACGGAACCGCCCTTTACCGGCGAATACTGGAACGCCAAGGAACCCGGCGTTTACCACTGCGTTTGTTGCGGCAATGCGTTGTTCGACGCACACAGCAAGTTCGACTCCGGCACCGGCTGGCCGAGTTTTTTTGCGCCGGCGGGCAAGGAGAACATCGCCATCGAGGAGGACAGCAGCCTGTTCATGCGCCGCACGGAAGTCCTGTGCCGCCGGTGCGGCGCGCACCTGGGCCACGTCTTCGAGGACGGCCCGGCCCCCACGGGGTTGAGATACTGCATCAACTCCGCCTCCCTGGTTTTGCAGCCCGAGGCCGCGAGTGGCGAAAAATAATTCCCTGGACGTCGATGCCTATCTGCGCCGCATCGGCTTTGAGGGCCGTCCGGATGCCTCTGCCGAAACCCTGAAAAAACTGCACCTCGGCCACGCCTTTCACATTCCCTTCGAAAATCTCGACATCCACCTGGGCCGAAAGATCGTCCTCGACCCACGGGCACTGTTCGACAAACTGATCGTCAACAAGCGCGGCGGCTATTGCCACGAAATAAACAGCCTGTTCTATTATCTTTTGCAACAACTCGGTTTCAACGTCCAACTGCTCATGGCGCGGGTGATGCTCGGCGCGGAGGCCATCGGGCCGAAACTGCATCAGTTGTTGCTGATAGAGACCGGCGGCGGCAGATGGATCGTCGACCCGGCGTTCGGCGGTTATTGCCTGATCGCTCCCCTGCCGCTGGCGGCAGGTCACGAAGAAAAGCAGTTCTCGGAAAAGTTCAGGCTCGTCACGCACGAAACCCGCGGCTACATCCTGCAATGCGAAACCCAAAACAAGTGGTTCGACCTGTATTCCTTCAACTTGACATTTTACCATCCGATCGATTTCATGTTGCCCAACTATTACAGCTCCACCTCGCCCGACTCGTTGTTCACGCAAAAAACCATCTGCGCGAAACCGACGCCGGAGGGGCGCGTTTACCTGACCGACGGAGAACTCAAAATCCGCAAGGGCGGCGAGACAATCATCCGGCGACTGTCCGGGCCGGAGGTCACCGCGGCGCTGCGGCAGCATTTCGGCATCGAACTGCCGCCCGGCGCGGTTTTTCCCTGAAGCCCGCCGCCCGGCAAGCCTTGTCCCGAAAAAGGGCCGCTTTTCGGCTCAATTTTGCCTCATTAAAATGGTATATTATGCCGACAATTAGGTAACCAACCCGCTTGGTTCGCCATCGAAAACATCGAGTTGTTCTAATCGGTTTTGGGGAGGGCAAATGGAAAAAAACATTATCAGTTTGGGAAACAGCGGCGACGTTCTGTTCATGATGCTGGGAGCCGTCATGGTTTTTGCCATGCACGGCGGGTTTGCTTTTCTGGAAGTGGGCACCGTCCGCAAAAAAAACCAGGTCAACGCGCTGGTCAAGATTCTGGTCGATTTCTCGGTTTCCACGGTAGTGTATTTTCTGATCGGTTATTCGATCGCTTACGGCATTTATTTTTTCCAGTCCGCCGACACCCTGGTGGGCGACAACCAGGGATACGAACTGGTGCACTTTTTCTTTTTGCTGACCTTCGCGGCGGCGGTGCCGGCGATCATCTCCGGCGGCATTGCCGAACGCGCCAAATTCTGGACGCAGGCGCTGGCGGCGGCTACCTTCGTGGCCTTTGCCTACCCGCTGTTCGAGGGCATGGTTTGGGGAAATATCACGCTGCTGGGCCAGGACGGCTCGTGGCTGGCGAACCTCAGCGGCGGCGTACCTTTTCATGACTATGCCGGCTCCGTCGTGGTGCATTCCATGGGCGGCTGGCTCGCCCTCACCGGGGTCATCGTGCTCGGCCCGCGCATCGGTCGTTGGGACGCGCAGGGCAGAAGCACCCCCATCCCGGTCAGCAACATTCCTTTCCTCGCTCTGGGAAGCTGGATGCTGTGCATCGGCTGGTTCGGATTCAACGTCATGTCGGCGGCGCAGTTGAGCGGCATCACCGGCCTGGTGGCCATCAATTCGCTGTTCGCCATGGCCGGCGGCATTTTGTTCGCGCTGATAGTTTCCAAAAACGATCCGGGCTTCATTCATAACGGCGCTCTCGCCGGCCTGGTGGCGATCTGCGCCGGGTCGGACAAAGTGCATCCCATCGGCGCGTTTATTATCGGCGGCATCGCCGGCGTCATCTTCGTCAAGGGGTTCACCTGGGAGCAGGAAAAGCTCAAAATTGACGACGTGCTGGGCGTCTGGCCGCTGCACGGAATTTCCGGAACCTGGGGCGGCATCGCCTGCGGCATTTTCGGACAGAAATCCCTGGGCGGGCTGGGCGGCGTCAGCTTGACCGCCCAACTGGTCGGTTCCGCCGCGGTGATCCTCATCGCGCTCGTTTTCGGCTTTGCGGTCTACAAAACTTTGGACGCCCTGTTCGGCATCCGCCTGTCCAAGGATGAAGAAATGCAAGGCTCCGACCTGACCATCCATAAAATCGATTCTTATCCGGAGGAGGGAATCACCCGATTTTAAAACAAGGCAAGGTACCGCGCATGAAAAAGTTTCAGACAGTCATCCTGATCGTTGCATCCCTGATAATCGTTTCCCCGGCGTGGGCGGATATTACGCGGATCGATGAATACAAGAAAGCCATCGAACTGGACGCCAACGATTACGTCGCCCACTTCAGCCTGGGGAAAGCCTATCAAACCATGGGCCTGCACGAAAAAGCCATCGCCGAATTCAAGGCAGTGCTGCGCGTCGAGGCGCTGTATTCCCCCGCCTATTTCGCCATGGGAACCAGCTACGGGGAACTGGGCCGCTACCGCAAGGCCGCGGACACCTATCTCGACGCAGTGAAACTCGATCCCCTCTTCCCCGAAGCCCAGTACGGACTGGGCTGGGCCTACATGAAACTGGGAGAATGTAAAGCGGCGGTCGATCCCTTGAAAAAATCCATACAACTCAACCCCGACCTGCCCCAGACCCACCAGGTTCTGGGACAATGCTACGCCACGCTGAAAAAACATCCGGACGCCATCCGGGAATTCTCGCGGGCGGCGGAATTGAATCCCCTGTTTCCGGAGGCGGTCCTCGGCAGGGCCAAAAGCCTTGCCGCCCTGGGCCAACACGACAAGGCCATCAAAGCGTATCAAAAAACGCTGGAAATGAATCCCAGTTCGGAGGACGCCCTGACCGGCCTGGGCTGGTCTTACCTGCAAACCGGGCGCAACCGGGAAGCCCTCGAACCCGTGAAACAAACCCTCGACATCGATCCCAAAAACAAAACGGCCCTGAACTACCTGGCCATGGCCTATTCCAAACTGGGCCGCCACGAAGACGCCCTTGAGCCGTTGCGCCAGTGGATCGAGATCAGCCCCGCGGACCCCGCGCCCTACTTCAAGCAGGGAAAGGAATACGAAGCCTTGCAGCGCTATAACGACGCTATTCAAAGTTATGACGACATCCTCTTTCTCGACCCCAAAAATCTCCCCGCACTTTTCCGCATGGGGCGGTCTTATGAACAACTGAAAAAATACGGCCAGGCGGTCGAACGCTACCGCAAAATCCTCGAAATCGATCCCGGCCATTTCGACGCATATTTCCGCATGGGCGAAACCTTCCGGGAAATGAAACATTATGATGAAGCGGTCACGGCTTACAAAGACGCCATTCGCATTGAGCCTGGCAGCGTCGCCGCCTATTCCAGCCTGGGGTGGACCTACAGCAAGATGAAACGTTTCCCGGAAGCCCTGGAAACCTATAAACAAGCCCTGGAAATCGATCCCCGTTTTGCCCTGGCCTACTACAACCTGGGAGTCACCTACGGAGAGCTGAACCGGTACCGGGACGCGATCGTTCCCTTAAAGGAAGCCATCCGGCTGAACCCGCATTTCAGCAAGGCCTATTACCAGCTCGGGGTGAGCTATATCCGGCTGAAGCAATTCGATGAAGCCCTGGCGCCGCTTCAGAGGTCGGCCCGCGGCGATCCCGGCAACGCCCTGACCCTGTTCGGCCTGGGCCAGGTTTACAGCGCAAAGAAAGACTACCGGAAAGCCATCGAGTTCCTGAAAAACTCCGTTCAACAGGACCCCGGGCTTGCCGCCGCCCAGCTTCTGTTAGGCAGCAATTACCTGCGGACGAAACGTTACACCGCGGCCACAGGCCCGCTGGAAGCCGCCGTCCGCCTGCAACCCGGCGATGCCGCCGCCCACAACAACCTGGGCACGGCTTACTGGAAACTGAACCGCTCCCAGGAAGCCATCGCCGAATTTAAAAAAGCCGTCACAATCGATCCGCAATATGCGGAAGCGTTCAACAACCTGGGACGGATGCACACCCTGCTGGACAAAAACGCGGACGCCATCGACTTCTTTCGCCAAGCGATCCGGATCGCACCGAATTACGCCGAGGCCCATTACAACCTGGGGCTAGCGTATGAAATTCTGGGCCGCTACGAGGAGTCCATCCGCGAATACCGGGAAACCGCCCGCATCGATCCCGGCAATGCCGAGACCTTGATCAGCCTGGGGTGGGTGTACGGAGAGACCAAACGGTACCGGGAGGCCATAGGCCCCCTCAAGCGCGCCATCCGCCTCGCCCCCGATAACGCCGACGCCTACTTCAGCCTGGGCTGGACCTATGGCGAGCTAAAACAATACCAGAAGGCAATTCCTCCCTTGAAGGAAGCCTTGCGGATCAACCAAAACCATACCGGCGCCCACTCCCGCCTGGAAATGGCCTACAGCCAATTGCAAAAACAGGGCGAAATCACCATTCAGCCCGCCAGGTAAGCGGACCGCGCCGGATAAACTTTTCCTGACCTTGCCGCCAACGGGGTTCGGCGCCGTCGCCCAAGACCGGCGAATACGGTCACTGCATACTAAAATGAAAATACTCGAAGACTTCATAAAGAAAGAATCCGCGAGCGGCATCCTGCTGATATTTGCGACTGCTTTGGCATTACTGTTGAGCAACACACCCCTGTCGACGACCTACGAAGCCTTTTTACATATCCCCGTAGAAATCCGAATTGGCGCACTGCATCTCGACAAGTCGCTTTACCATTGGGTCAATGACGGCTTGATGTCCATTTTCTTTTTGCTGATCGGCCTGGAAGTAAAAAGAGAACTACTGGAAGGTCATTTATCGTCTTTAAGCCAGATCATATTGCCGGGAGTCGCCGCTGTCGGCGGGATGGCCGTTCCGGCGGCAATCTATTTAATATTTAACCAAAGCAACCCCGTCGCTGTGGGCGGGTGGGCAATACCCACCGCCACGGACATCGCTTTTGCATTGGGCATTCTCTCCCTGCTGGGCAACCGGGTTCCCGTTTCACTTAAAATATTTTTAATGGCATTAGCCATAATTGATGATTTGGGGGCCATCGTCATCATTGCCATTTTTTATACGACCGAGTTGTCCGCGTTGTCCATCGCCGTTGCAGCCATCGCTTTGACAGCCTTAATCACCCTCAATATATTTGGCGTTGCAAAAAAAGCCGCGTACTTCATTGTCGGCACGGTGTTATGGGTGAGCGTTCTTAAATCCGGGGTCCATGCCACATTGGCCGGTGTCGCGCTGGCATTTTCAATTCCGCTGAACGCAAAAGATGAAAACAACCGGGCCATTTCACCGGTAAAAGAGATCGAACACGATATTCATTTTTGGGTGGCGTTTTTCATCCTGCCCCTGTTTGCTTTCGTCAATGCGGGCGTAAACGTCACGCAAATATCTTTTAGCCAAATGGCCGGTTCCGTACCGTTGGGCATCATGCTTGGGTTATTTGCCGGCAAACAGCTCGGTGTTTTCGGTTTCAGTTGGCTTGTCATAAAACTTAAATGGGCAGAGCTGCCAAAAGACAGCAACTGGACACAGCTTTACGGCATCTCCGTATTAACGGGCATCGGGTTCACCATGAGTTTATTTATTATTTCGTTAGCATTTGTAGATGACGCTATTTTTCAATACACCGACAAACTGGCCGTACTGGTAGGATCATTTGTCTCGGGTATTGTCGGGTATCTGGTGCTGAAAATAGGCAAAAGCACACAGCAAAACTAACCCCCCGAAGCATCCTGCCCGCCTCTATATTTTGACAAACGTTGCCGGGCTATTCGCCGAGCTTGACCAACCCGCCCCAGACGTACATTTTGCGGCGGCCCTTCCTGACCTCCAGCCAGGGCTTGCCGTTATGCAGAGCTTTCAGTTTGCGGAGGAGAATCAGGCGTTCGCCCTTGCGGGCGGTGGCGGTTTGCGGGAATTTCACGCCGGGGCCTTTCTTCAACGTCACACCGTCGATCAGAGCGACGACGAATTTTTGTTCCGGTTCCGAAGCGGGCGCTGCCGGGGCCGGCGCGCTCACCTGCGGCGCGGCAGGCACGGACGGTTCGCTTTCCGAGGCGTCCGGCAGGGAAATGCGCGGCACTGCCGGCGAGGCGGGCGGGCGAACAGCCGCCGCCGCATGCGCTGTTTTTACCGGTGACGCCTGCGGCGCCACCGGCGGTTTAGGCTGTTGCGGCGCCTTGGCCGCTGCCGGCGACCGGGCCGCGGCCGGCGACCGGGCCGCGGCCACCGAGAATTCCCGCTTTGCAGGCAGCGACGCCACTGGCGGCGCTTCATCGGAAAACTTGACGACAATGGGATTGGACACCAGGTAATTTTCCGTGCTCACCTCGGCTTTCAAGCGGTAATACACCTTGCCCTTGCGTTTAACGCCGGTGTCCCGCCAAACCAGCTCATACGGCATGGTGACGATCTCTTTTTTGACCACTTCCCCATTGCGGATGATGGACACCTCCACCCAGTCCGGAACGCCGTTGGTGGAGCGGACATTCACCCTCAATTCCGGAACTTTCTTTGAAACCAGCTCCTCGCCCATGACCGCCTGCCGGCCCGCCGCCTTGTCGGAAATGGTGAAATTATCCAACGAAAGACGAAACGCGCCGGGTTGCTTTACCGCATACATTCTGCCCCGGCGCATGGCGTCCAGGACCGCTTTCCGGGTTTTTTCCTTCACCAGCAAGATGGTGCGGACGCCGCCCAGAGTGCGCCCGTTCTTGCCTTCGCACTGAAAATCATTTCCCCCGTACCCCCAAACCGGCTGCGCCCGTTTGCCGCGCACGTATTGCAGGAGAACCTGGTCCCATTCCCGGCCCGGGTCCGTCACGTGAATCTTGCCGTCATAAACCGCCTCAAAACCGGTGTAGTTCTCCGACAGCAAAAGATCGCCCGGATGGGGCGGGGTATCCAGGCCGACGGAATCTCTTTTGCCCATGCCGGCGGTTGACTCCAAATGATTCCAAAAAACCATGGCGCCGTGCCCGACCGCATAGTCGATCGTTTCCTGATACGGGGCGATCCCCTTGTCTCCGCTATACTGGTCAAAAGGCGAACTTTTGAACGGGTGGTTGTTGACCGCCAGCAGCAGAAAAACCACCATGAAGAAAAAGGCCGTCTTCCGCCAGATCATTTTGCGAAACAACCAGGCGCTGATCAGGAAAAGAACGGTCAATACCAGAAACGGCGAGGCGTACCGATCGAAATATTTCAAGGAAAAATTACTGTTCAGAACCGGCAGCTGTTCATACTCCGGGGCGGCGTTGAGTCCGACGATCAAAAGATGCTTGTTCCAGTTGTGCGCCGTCAGATTTTTATCGACCAGGTTTCCCGTCCAGTAATAAAACGGCGCGCTTTCCACCGCCGGCACCAGCAGGGTCTCCGGGAACTTGCCGTCGTTGGTGTTGATTTCCGCAAGGTAGGCCGAGGCGCCGGAAGTGAGAATGGAATACTGTTCCTTTTTCTTTTTGACGATTCTTTCAAAAGGAAAAATCCCATACTCCAGGGATATCCTGTCCCGGTCGCTGTATATCACCACATCGATGCCGCGGTGCTGCGCGATATTGGCCAGCTCCTGCACCGAGGAACATCCCGAACTGAACCGGGTTTTGACGTTTGCCACGGCATCGAGCTGAATATATTTCCCCAGAGCTTCGGCGGGAACGGCGGCTTCCATCGCGAGAAAACCCACCAAGCCTGCCAGGCAAAGCGCCCAACCTTGCAAAACACGCCGCTGCCATGATGCAAATTTTAAATGTGCCGCCAACGTGTATCCCTTTCCTTGCAGATTGTGGAGCCAAATTTTTTGTCGATTCCGCGTCCCGGCTTTACTTAGTCGATCAGCCATATTACTATAGTCTGCATACAAACAAGGAGAGATTTATATGACAAAAGTTCGCGCCAGCCAGATTTTCATGCGGACCGTGGACAAAGCCGTGGCCGCCAAAAAAGATTTAGATGTCGGGGTCTCCTTCGTGGACGCCGTCGAAAAGTATAGTGACTGTCCCTCCAAAAAAAACAAGGGCGACCTCGGATGGGTGACCGACTTGAACCTGGAGTCCCTTTTGGGAGAAGGTTTAACGCCGGAGCACAAAGGCAAAATCATCGGCCCCATTCACTCGCAATACGGTTATCACATTCTGATGATCACGGATATCCGGATGGAAAAACCGTCCGGCACGCCAGGCCCCTTCACCGCGGATACCCCCATGGCGCGATTGCGTGAAACCTTCCCCGAGGCCGATTCCCTGCTGTTCGCACATTTCAGAATCGGCCTGCCCGTTTCCGGTTACAGCGCGGAGGCGACCCTCGACTCCGTTTGCCGGGAGCACGGCAAGTCCGGAGAACAGGCCGCGGAAGTTTTAAATTTTTTGAACACCGAGTATCAGAAAAAAACCTTCTTCCTCAGTCCGCAGGATTTGCAGCGAAAAATGGGGTCCGAAGACGCGCCGGTGATTCTCGACATCCGCGAACAATGGGAACGCGACATCGTCCGCCTGGAAAACGCAAAACCCGTCAACCGGGACAACTGCGCCGCCATCCTGGCCGCTCTCGGCAAAAAAACGGAAATCGTTCTCGTCGATTGGAAGGGAGAGCGGGTATCCAGTTTCAGGGAGTGGCTGCAAAGCCGGGGGTTTGACCGCGTCCGCAGCCTGCGCGGCGGCATCGACGCCTGGGCGGCGGAAATCGATCCCAGTTTGAGCCGCTATGAAATCGACGAGGATGACGGCTACCGCTATGAAGACATCACCGAGGAGAACTAACGGCTCCGCCCGCCGCAAAACACAATCCGTCCGCTCACTCCGGAAGCGCTTTCCCGATGACCGCCCTCCTCGCCATTGAAAACCTGAGTACGTCCTTTTACACCGAGGGCGGCGCCGTGCGCGCCGTGCGCGGCATCGACCTGGCCATCCGGCCCGCGGAAACCCTGGCGCTGGTCGGCGAATCGGGCTGCGGCAAGTCCGTCAGCGCCCTCAGCATCATGCGCCTGCTTCCCATGCCTCCCGGCCGATTCGATTCGGGCCGCATCCTGTTCAGGGAGCGGAACCTGCTTGCCGCCACCGAGGAGGAGATGCACGCAATCCGCGGCAACGACATTGGCATGATTTTCCAGGAGCCGATGACATCCCTCAACCCCATTTTCACCATCGGCGACCAGATCGCCGAAGTCATCATCCTGCACCAGAACAAAAACGAGAACGAAGCGCGCGCCCTGACTCTGGAAATGCTTCACAAAGTGGCCATCCCCTCGCCGAAGCAGCGCATCGACCAATACCCCCACGAACTGTCCGGCGGCATGAAGCAACGAGTCATGATCGCCATGGCCATCGCTTGCCGCCCGGCCCTGCTCATTGCCGACGAGCCGACCACGGCGCTCGACGTCACCATCCAGGCGCAGATTCTCGACTTGCTGGCGTCCCTGCAATCGGAAATTCAAATGTCGATCCTGTTGATCACCCATAATTTGGGCATCGTTGCGGAATACGCGGACCGGGTGGCGGTCATGTATTCCGGCAAAATCGTTGAAGAGACCTCAACCGGAAAACTGTTCGAATCCCCCGCCCACCCTTACACACAGGGCTTGCTGAAATCCATTCCCCGCGGCGAACCCGGCAGTTTGCTGGAGCCGATTCCGGGCACGGTGCCGCATCCCGCTCATTTGCCCCCGGGGTGCGCCTTTCATCCGCGCTGTTCCCAGGCGATGCCGCATTGCCGCGAGAAAATTCCACCGCTCGTCAAGGTTCCGGGATCGCCAACCCATCACCAAACCGCCTGCTGGCTTTACGAAAATGAGCCATGACCTCATGAAACCGTTACTCGAAGTTCAATCCCTGAAAAAGTTTTTCCCCATTTACGGCGGCCTGCTGTCCAGGCCCGTAAACCAGGTCAAAGCGGTCAACGGCATTTCGTTTGCAATCGCCCGGGGCGAAACGCTGGGTCTCGTGGGCGAATCCGGCTGCGGCAAAACCACCGTCGGGCGCATGACCATCAACCTCCTGGAACCCACTTCCGGAAAAGTATACTTTGACGGCATCGACCTGCCGGCCCTCAGCGAAAAAAAGTTGTTTCCCCTGCGGCCGCGGATGCAGATCATCTTTCAGGACCCGTACAGTTCGCTCAATCCCCGGTTTACGGTGGAGCGCATCATCGGCGAAGCCATGTTGATTCACGGGAAAGCGACACGCCGCGACATCAAGGAAAAAATCGGCGCCATTATGGAGCGTGTCGGCCTGTCGCCGATATACATGAAACGTTACCCGCACGAGTTTTCCGGCGGGCAAAGACAGCGCATCGGCATCGCCCGGGCTTTGGCCCTCGACCCCGAGTATATCGTCTGCGACGAACCGGTATCGGCACTGGACGTTTCCATCCAGGCGCAGATCATCAACCTGCTGCAAAAACTCCAGGGAGAATTCAACCTGTCCCTGCTGTTCATTTCCCACGACCTGAATGTCGTCAAGCACCTGTCGCACCGGACGGCGGTCATGTATTTGGGCCGGCTGGTGGAGATCGCGCCTACGGATATTTTGAACCGCGAGGCCGCCCACCCCTACACACAGGCCCTGCTGGCCTCCAATCCCCTGCAGGACCCGAAAAAGCGCAACCCACAGCGCATTATTTTAAAAGGAGATGTCCCGTCACCGCTGACCCCTCCCGGCGGCTGTCATTTTCACCCGCGCTGCCCGCAAGTAATGGATCACTGCCGCAGCATCGCCCCCCAACCCATAAAACTAAGCGACAACCACACCGTCGAATGCCACCTGTATGAACCGGCCCCGGACCAGAGACCCAAAACAAAGGGAAAATAAACTAAACCTCAAGGCCCATTTCCCCGAAAAGAAATAAATGGGCCTTAAAACACCCCCTAACTATCGGAAAATATTGCGAATACTTGTTCAAAATGGTAAATTGACCCCAGTTCAAAACACCACCGGCCTCCTAAAGGAGTAATACTTGGATAGAGCATCGTTTGCAGGAATCATTTTGGGAGTATCCCTGATTGTCGGCGCTATTTTGATGGGCGGCGAGGTGCGCCTGTTCGTCAACTATCCGGGGATGATGATCGTTTTTGGCGGAACCATCGCCGCCACGCTGCTGACCTTCCAGTTCGATGATGTCAAATCCGCCTTCAAAGCAGCGTTCTTCGTCTTTTCGCAAAAAAAAGAAGACCCCAATGACATGATCGAAACGATGATTGAAATCTGTACCATCAGCCGCAAACAAGGGTTGGTGGCGTTAAGCAAACTGGAAATCGAACAGGCTTTTCTGAAAAAAGCGTGTAACCTGATCGCCGACGGCTCCCAGGAAAACATGATCCGCGATACCCTGATGATCGAATTGGATTCCATGAAACAAAGACACTTCATTATTCAAGATATTTTCAAAAAAATGGCGCTGTACGCCCCTTCCTTTGGTATGATAGGAACGCTGATCGGTCTGATCCAAATGTTGAATCAACTGTCGAATCCCGAGACGATCGGCCCCCTGATGGCCGTCGCCTTGCTGACGACATTTTATGGATCGATGTTGGCCACCTTGCTCTTCAATCCCATTGCGGGCAAGCTGAAAGCCAGAACCATGCTGGAAGTTTCTAACCTGGAAATTATTTTTGAGGGCGCCGTATCCATTCTGGAAAGCAACAATCCCCTGATGGTTTATGAGAAACTTTCTTCTTTTATCCCGAGCAAGCTCCGCCGGCCCATGCAAAAGAAGATGGTAACGAAACGATAAACGGGCCGCGCATCACCGGCCTTATTTTCAGCCATGGAAAACCAACAAAACCTCGCACTGATCAAGGAACAACTCAGGGAGAAAGAGCGCGAATTGCGGCGCCGGGAAGCGTTGCGCACCAAAAATGAAGAGCGCGTCAAGCGCGTGCTCTCCCTCAGTGAAAAGAGAATCGAAAACCTGAAAGAGGTCATCGGCGAACAGGAAGAAAAAATCCAGTACAACCAGGCCGTCCGCGCCGAAACCTCCAGGAAAACAGACACAGCCGATGCTCAAACCAAGGAAGTCACCGTCCAGGACCCGAAACTCCTCGAGGAAGTTGAAGAACTAAAGAAAAAAAACCAGGAACTGCTCGATAAAACCAAAGCCGAGGAAGCCGAGCGGAAAAAACTGGAAACCGAAAAATCCCTGCTCGTCAAGGAATACCAGAAACTGAAAGGCGCCAATCAAAGCAACCTGCAAACCCTCCAGAGCGACCTGCAAAAAGTCGAAAAACTCTCCACCGATTCCCGGACAAAAGTCGAAGAAACCCTGAAGGAAAAAGAAAAGCTCGCCAAGGAAAAAGAGCTGGCCCTGGATTTGGGGAAAAAACTCGTCAAAGAAAAAACCGTCCTCCTGCAGAAAATCAAAAAAATGAAGGACGACCCGGCGTCGGTCAAAAACCTGCAAAAGAAAATCGCCGAGCAGGAAAAGAAAATCAAGGAATCCCTCCGCAAATCCGAAAATTTCGCCAAGGAAAAAGCCAGCCTCATCGAGTCTTATGAAAAAATGCTGTTCATTGAGGACAGCCAGACCTCCCAGAAAGTCCGGCGGCTGCCCTCGGAAATCATCGAAGAATTAAAAGGAGAACTGGCAAACCTCAAAGAAGAAAAAAGGAAATTCGAAGACAAACTGGCCAAGGAAAAGAAAGCCTTCGAGGAAAAGCTCAAAAAGGAAAAAGATAAGATCAGGGAAGAGCTGGAAAAACAAACCAAAATGTTCAAAAAAGTGAAAGCCAAAGCCGTGGATTTCGGAGAGGAAGTCATGGCTGATGACGGCGCTCCCGGCTGGATGGTCACCTTCGCCGACATGGTGACCCTCCTTCTGACCTTCTTCATTTTGTATTTCTCCATCTCTTCCGTCAATCTGCAAAAATTCAAGGAAGCCATTATCGGAGAAGAAGACGCCAGCAGCGGTCTCCTGGAACTTTTGGACACCATGGAAATCAAGGAAAGTATCGAGCAGATTTCCGGATTGAAAAAGGACGTGGAAGTTCCCGAAATCGACCAGGTGGAAAATGTCGCCAGCGACCGTTCGAAAATCGTATTCCGCGTCCCGGGAAGTTCGCTCTTCGAGTCGGGCGAAGCATACCTTAAAAAAGACGCGCGCAAGGTACTGGAAGGCATCGTCGATGTTTGCCGGCAGTACCCCAAGTACAAAATCAATATTCAGGGGCATACCGACGACGTCCCGATCTCGACGGAACGCTTTCCCACCAACTGGGAGCTTTCCGCCGCCAGGGCCACGGCGGTGCTGCGCTTTTTTATCGATAAAGGAATCGAACCCGAACGCCTCACGGCGACGGGATATGCCGACCTCTTTCCCCTGGTTTCCAACGAAACCGAACGGGGAAGAGCCAAAAACAGGAGGGTGGAATTTGTTCTGGAAAAAGAAAAAAGATTCTGAAGAAAAGCCCAAGAAGAAGAAGAAAAAAAAGCTGGTTAAGGCTACGGAGGAAGCCCGGCAAGCTTATCGGGTCGCCCCCTCGCCAGACGATCCCATTCAGTTCCAGTTCGGCGGCAAGGAGGTCAGCGCATCCGATATCAGCACCGGCGGCATATCCTTCAAGAACAGCCATTTCGCCCAGGGGACCCAGCAGGAGGTCAAGTTCGACCTGCCCGGGAGCGGTACGCTGGTGCAAACAAGCCTGAAGCTTCTGCGAATTATCGAAGCCAAAAACCTGTGTTGCTGCCGGTTTGTCGACCTGCACCCCGATCACGAAGACGCCATCAATACCTATGTATTGCAACGCCAGAAAGAAGAGTTGCAATCCAAAAAAGGTTACATTTAGGAAAAGGTTTCTTTTTTAAACCGACGCAGCAGCTGCCTTTTTCCCGAGACCGGCCCGGCGGGCGCATTGGCCCGCCCAATCCCTCTCCCGCTTTCGACGGGCTAAAGCACGTTCCATCGAAGCCTTGTCGCTGCCGAACACCCCGCCTCCGGGTTCAACAAGTTTTGTCCCCAAAGCACCGGATTATAGTTATCATGACGAAAACAGGAATACGGCGAACTTCTCATCCGGAAAACCAACCGAGCGACGATGAACTATCGGGAAAGCCTGCATTATATTTCCAGCCTGTTGCCGAGCGGGATCAAATTGGGCCTTGAAAACACCGCGCGCCTCTTACACTATTTCGGCGATCCCCAATTAAAAATTCCCGCCATCCACATAGCCGGCACCAACGGCAAGGGGTCCACCGCGGCTTTTGTGGAAAGCATTCTGCGCGCCGCCGGCTACCGGGTGGGACTTTACACCTCCCCTCACCTGCTGGATTTCCGCGAGCGGGTGCAAATCGACCGCATACCCATCGCCCCGGACGAATTCGCGGAACTTGCCGGCAGGATCAAGCAAGCCGCCGAATCCGGGAATATTCCGGTAACTTACTTCGAATTCGGCACGGTGCTCGCCTTCCTCTATTTTTACGAAAAACAAATCGACTGGAACGTTATCGAAGTGGGCCTCGGCGGCAGGCTGGACGCCACGAACCTGTGCCGCGCCGAAATTTCCATTCTGACTTCCATTTCCCTGGACCACCCGGCGCAACTCGGCTCAAACCTGGAAACCATCGCCTTTGAAAAAGCCTCCATTATCAAAGAGCGCGGCACGGTTTTTGCTCATATACCTAATGAGGTTGTGTCGAAGGTGATTGCGCGCATCGTTCAGGAGCGGCGCGCCACGCTACACTGTTTGCAAAAGGATTTTCGGGCGGAAAGGACCACATTCAACTCGCAAACCCAGTCGATCGATTTCCGCGGCCGACAGTGCCATTGGAAAAACCTGACCTTGCCATTGATCGGACGGCATCAGGTCGCCAACGCCGGCCTGGCCATCGCCGCCTGTAGCGAGTTGAACTCGAAGCAATACCGCGTCTCCGAAGCTGCGGTGCGGCAGGGGCTGCAAACTACCCGCTGGGACGGCAGGTTGGAGACCGTGGCGCAACGCCCCGACATTATCCTCGACTGCGCCCACAACCCGGAAGGCGTCAAAAAACTGACAGAAAGTCTGCGCGAGTACTTCAAGTTTGACCGATGCCTGCTGGTTTTGGGCGTGATGCGTGACAAACCGGTCGAGGACATGCTGGACACCCTTGGCCGATTCGCCCATAAAATCATTCTGGTAAAACCCCGGCAACAACGAAGCGAGGACCCAAACCGCCTGTACGCCATGCTGCGTAAATATAGTAAATTTGTTGAAATTATCAATAAAGTCCCCTATGCTTTGAACTCAGCCAGGAGAATGGCCGGCCCCACGGATATCATTTGTGTCACCGGCTCCATTTTCACCGTGGCGGAGGCCAAACAGTTCTTTGCCGATGAGCGGAATAACTAAACCGATCCTGGTTCTCTGGATTGCCGTCATCCTTGCCACGGGAGAAGCCGGCGCCAATCCTGGCGCAATGTCCCCCTCTGCCGGGAAAAAAGCCGCCGCCGCAAAAAAATCCTCCGGCAAATCCCCCCGTTCCCGGGAAGAACCCGTGAGAATTTCCGCCGACCATCTCGAACGGGATTCCGCAAAGAACACCATCAAAGCCCGGGGCAAGGTCACCGTCCGCTATCAAAACCGAACCGTCCGCGCCGACCGCATAAGAATCAACATGAAAACCGGCAAGGGAGAAGCCGCGGGCCACGTGCTTATCCTCGGAGAAGGGACACGGCTCAAAGCGCGCAATGCCGTCTTCCACCTGAAAAGCGAACAGGCAAAATTCTTCAACGTCCGCGGCGAAATCGCCAATTCCTATTACATCAAAAGTCAAAATGCCAGAAAACTCTCGGCCCAGCATTACAAACTGGACAAGTCCACCCTGACCACCTGCAAGGGCCATCTGCCCGACTGGATTTTTGAAGTCGATTCCATGGATGTTAAAGTAGGCAACCGTGCCCTGTTCCGCGGCGCCACCTTCAAGGTCAGGGACGTCCCGCTACTCCATATCCCCATCGGTTATGTCCCTCTCGACAACAAACGCAAGAGCGGATTCCTGATTCCCGAATTCGGCAGCAGCAATGTGAACGGCGCTTTCCTCAACAACAGCTATTTCTGGGCGATCGACCGCCAGTCCGACGCCACCTTTTCGATCGACTACATGGAAAAACGCGGCATCCGGCCGGAAATCGAATACCGCTACACCCCCAGCACCACCACCAAAGGAGAGTTCCGGGCAAATATCCTCGACGACAAAGTCACCAACGATCTCATCTGGAAGGTGGATGCCGTTCACCAGCAGAAACTGCCGCGGGGTTTTCGGGTCAACGCCAAGCTCGACCTCATAAGCGCAAATAATTTCAACAAAACCTTTACCAACAACACGGCAAGACGAACCCGCAGAAGCACCAACTCGTTTTTAAACCTCACCAGGTCCTGGAGCAACAGCACCCTGGACGTTCTCGTCCGCGCCCGCAACAGTATCGAGGACAAGCGCAACGACACCCTGAACCTTTTTCCGCAAATCACCCATAAGTTTCAACGCTTCGCCATAGGCAACTCGCCTTTTTTCTTTAACCAGGATGCCTCGTACACCCTGTTCCAGACCGACCTGGACCCCAGCATCTCCGTCGACCGCACGGAAACCTTTCAGCGCTTCGACCTGCATCCGCAGCTTTCCATGCCCCTGCGGCCCGCGTCATGGATCACTTTCACGCCCATCGTCGGACTTCGGGAAACCTATTACAGCAAGGGCTTGGGACCGAAACAGCAGACGCTGGGCGGCTTTTCCCGGCAATTGGTGGACGTCAACACCGTCATTGAAGGCCCCAAGTTCAAAAAAGTTTATTTCACCGGCAATGCGAAATACCCCAAAATCAACCACGTCATCGAACCGCGCCTGACGTACCAATACATTCCCGACATCGCCGAGAGCACGCGCAAAAAAATAAAAATATTCGACAGCATAGACACCATCAGCACCGTCAACCGCATGACCTACACACTCAATCAGAGAATCCACCGCAAAACGGCCCTCAAAAACGGCAAATTCCGCACCGATCAGATCATGAGGCTGGAACTCAAGCAAACGTACGACATCCGCGAGGCAACCCGCATCCAGCCTCCCGGAACCAAATCCCGGCCCTTTTCCGACCTGCGGTTCGACCTGGACAGCCGGCTCATCGACGCCCTGATGATGAACTTCGACACCAAATTTGACGTTTATGACGGCGTCTTCAACACCGCTAATCTGGAAATCGGCATCAAACCCACGGAAATGCTGTCGATCTTTTTCGAGCGCCGGTTCACCCGCAACGCCTCGACCTTCCTCCAGGGAACCATCGACTTGAAACTGAGAAAAGGCTGGCATGTGCAGTACAGCACCCGCTTCGACGAAAAACGCACCCGATTTCAAGAAAACGACTTCAGTCTCTCGTATAATGATCCGTGCAAATGCTGGGGGTTTGGATTCGACTTCATCAAGCGCAACAACATCAACGGCGGCATCAATCAGGACGACACGCGCTTCATGTTCAACATCAGCCTGAAAGGCATCGGCGCCATCGGCACCAACAAAAAAGACAAACTGTTGCACAGGAGATTTTAACCGCCATGCAAAATACACCCGCCGATTTTCATGCCGGGGAACTGGCGCGCATTGCCCTGTCCATCGGCGCCATCAAACTGAATCCCGAAAAGCCTTTCACCTGGGCCTCCGGATATCGAATGCCCGTTTACAACGACAACCGCCTGCTCCTCGGAAACGCCGGGCACCGCCTGCTGGTGGCCCAGGGTATGCAAGCCATCGTAGCCCGCGAAAACATCCCCGCAGACGTCATAGCCGGCACCGCCACCGCCGGCATCCCGCCCGCCACCAGCCTCGCCAACCTGTTGCAAACACCTCTCATTTATGTCCGCCCAAAACCCAAGGAACACGGCATGCAAAACCGCATCGAAGGCATCTTAAAAAACGATCAACACGTCGTCGTCATCGAGGACCTCATCTCCACCGGCGGCAGCGCCTTGAAAGCGGTGCAAGCCATCCGCCACGCAGGCGCCGACGTCGCGCATTGCCTTTGCATTTTCAACTACGGATTTGCCGAAGCCGCCGAAGCCTTTAAAAAAGCCCACTGCCGCCTGCATTCCCTCCTGACCTTCGCGAAACTTATCGATTATGCCGAAAGCCAGAGCATCATGCCCGCAGAGCACATTGCCCTTCTGCGCGACTGGCACCAAAATCCGTTCGCCTGGGGCAAACCATAAACCGCCCCAACCTCGCGGACACGAAAATGGCAAAGGAAACGTATTGACAGGAAAGGACGAACCACCGGACGGAGGTTCTTCAGGAAGGACATTGGGGATTTGCCTACCGGCGGCGGAAGGACGGGGATTGAATCCCTCCCAGGGGATTGAATCCCTCCCAAGGGACTAAATTCCCCCCAGGGTTTTGATCCCGAAAAACTCCAGGAAAGACACGGCGGCCCAGATGCCTATACTGGCAAAAAACCCCAGCGCCACGGCGGCAAGAAAGAAGATCAGCACCAATTTAAATATTTCCTCAACACTACGAAGTTTCATCGACTCTTCCCTCCCATCGCTTACTTTTGTTAACGGATAACCATAATTGACACCGGCGGCATTGTCAATCGCCGGTCACATTTTTTTTGCCGGACGGAGTGCACGTTTACCGCCGGGCAACCACAAGCGCCACGCCGGCAACGGCGGTGAACGCACCCAGGTAACCCAGCAAGCCCACAATGTCCGGCTCGACCCAGCCCGGCTTGAATTCCCCTGCCAGGCGCATCCCAAAAAGAGTAACCAGTGGGTTGAGAGTAATGATAATACTGAGATCGGTCAGGGGAATCAATTTGACCGCTTCCAGCAGAGCACCGTAAGCCAGCAAGGTATTCAGCCCGAGAAAGACGAGCAACAACCAGTTTTCTTGGCTTATCGCAATGAACTCCGTCCACGCCACGCCAAAAACCAGCACCACCGCCGCTACGCCATAGACCAGCAAGTTCAGCAACTGCGCCTCATAGCGCGCACTGAGGGATTTCAGAGCTACCGCGTACACCGCCCAAACGACCGCCGCGAAAACGATATACCCATTGGCGATGGCGTACAGGTCCGGGGCTGCTGTCAGCTTTCTCTGGTCCAGATAAAAAGCGATAAAACCGCCGATGGCGACCAGCATCCCGGCGATCTGCCGCCGCTGCAATTTTTCATGAAACAGATACACGCCCGCCAACATCACCAGAACCGGTGCCAGTTGAATCAGGATGGCGGTGTTGGAGGGGCCGCTGAACTGCACGCCCCGTAAAAAATAAAAATAATTGCCGGCCAGGCAAACCCCCGCCAGCAAACCCAGACGGGGAGGATGCCGCAGAATCGCCAGCGGCCCGGACTGCCGCAGGCCCAAAACCGCCAGCAAAACCGTAAAAGCAAAGACAAACCGAAACCACACAATGGTGCCGGCGGAAAACTCCTTCAAGGCCGCCTTCGAGATGATCGGCAAAATTCCCCACAACACGCAGGTGCAGAGGGCAAACAAAACCCCGCGCAGGTAAACGGCGGATTCCGCCGTCCCCGCATTAACCGGCCGCTCGGCTGTCATATTCGGGAAGCGAGTAAAAAAATACCTGGAGAAAACTGAATGTGACGCCTATTTCATCCGCGAAAAATTTTTCAGAAGCGTCAGTCCGGCCTTCTGGCTTTTTTCGGGATGAAACTGCAACGCATGAACATTGTCCCATTGAATCCCCGATACAAACTCCACGCCATAGTGTGTCGCCGCCGCCACGGGTTCCGGACGGTCCGGCAGCACATAATAGGAATGCACAAAATAAAACCAGGAAGCGTCCGCAATGCCGTCGAACAACGGCAGTTTTTTTTTGAACGCGACCCGGTTCCAGCCCATGTGCGGGATTTTCAATTCCGCGCCGCTTTGCGGATCGCGCATTCCCGGCGCAAAGCGAACCACTTTTCCCGGAACGATATTCAAACCGGGAATGGGGCCGAATTCCTCACTTTCCGAAAACAGGATTTGCAGGCCCAGGCAGATTCCCAGAAAGGGTTTTCCGCTGCTGATGGTTTTTTGCACGGCCTCCAGCAAGTCCAGCCGCCGCAAGTTTGCCATGCAGTTTTTGAAGGCCCCGACTCCGGGGAGAACCACGGAGCGCGCCCCGGCAATCTCCCGCGGGTCGCCGGTCACCCGGGCATCGGCGCCGACCGTCTGCAAGGCTTTTTGCACCGACCGCAGGTTGCCCATGCCGTAATCGATGATGGCAATCAATTACAATCGGCCCTTGGTGGAAGGAATTTCGCCGCTTCGCGGATCCAGGGAACACGCCTCATCGAGCGCCCGCTCAAAGGACTTGAACATCGCCTCCACCACGTGGTGAAGGTTGCTCCAGTAGGCTGCGGTGATGTGCAGGGTGATGCCGCCGTTGGCGGCGAAAGCTTGAAAAAACTCGGGAACCAGTTCAACGTCGAACTCGCCGATTTTAGCCTTGGGAAGATCGGCGTTGAAAACGAAAAAGGCCCGCCCGCTGAGGTCCACCACCGAGGTCGCCAGCGCTTCGTTCAGGGGAACGCTGACATCGGCAAAACGGCGGATTCCTTTTTTATCGCCCAGCGCCTGGGAAAATGCCTGGCCGAGCGCAATCCCCACATCCTCCACGGTGTGGTGAAAATCGATTTCCGTATCGCCCCGAGCCTGGATTTCAAGATCGAAAAAACCGTGGCGCGACAACTGCGCCAGCATGTGGTCAAGAAAGGGGATGGGGGTCTGGATGTCGTGCTTGCCCGAGCCGTCCAGGTTCAGGCTAACGACGATCTCGGTTTCGCGGGTCGCCCGCTTGATCTGAGAAACTCTAGCCATGGACAGGCTGTTTGGATTTCAGTTGGCCTTTCGCCCGAGCGCCTTGCGAAATTTTTTCGTCGCTGGGCAAGTGGCTTTTTTTGCCGTTTCCGGAAACTGCCGCCGGGGTTTTTGAGGGCTGTTTATAATAAATCGCGGAGATCGTTTCAAACAACCCTTCCGGGTCCAGTTTAAGATTTTTGCGGATGATCTTCGGCGCTCCGTGCTCGACAACGATATTGCCCACGCCAATGCGCTTCACCCGCAGGTTGGCAAGGGCATCGTTTTGTTCAAGCGCTTCGAGAACCGCCGAGCCGAACCCGCCGTCCAGGGAATGTTCCTCCACCGTAATCAGGCACCCCGTCGAACGGGCATAGGTTAAAATCATCTCGCTGTCCACGGGCTTGGCAAACCGGGCATTGATGAGGGCGACACTGAGGCCTTTTTCCTCCAGCAGGGCCACCGCTTTTTCGCAAGGCTCCACCATATGGCCATAAGCGAAGATGGCGAGGTCCTTGCCATCCTGAATCCGTTCGGCCTTGCCGATTTCCAGCATCTTCATTTCCGCATCGACCGTCACCCCAAGCGCCGCGCCGCGCGGATAGCGCAAGGCCGAGGGGCCGGGATGGTAAATCGAAGTTTTCAGCATATGGCGCAATTCATTTTCATCCTTCGGCGCCATGAGGACCATATTGGGCAGCGTCCGCAAGTAGGCGATATCGTACATCCCTTGATGCGTGGAACCGTCCTCGCCGACAATACCGGCGCGGTCCATGACGAACGTAACCGGAATGTTCATCAGGCAAATGTCGTGAACCACCTGGTCGTAGGCCCGTTGCAGAAAGGTGGAATAAATCGCCGCGACCGGGTGCAACCCTTCCAGCGCCAGCGCTCCGGCAAACCCCACACAGTGCTGCTCGGCCATCCCCACGTCGAAGGTTCGCTCGGGAAACACCTTTTCAAACTTGTCGATTCCCGTCCCGTCAGGCATCGCCGCCGTCAGGCCGATGATGGTTTCGTCCTCACGCGCCAGTTCGATCAACGCCTCCGCAAACACCGCCGTATAAGCAGGGTTGGATTTCTTTTTATGAAACTCCCCGGTGGAAATATCGAAAGGCTTGGCGCCGTGCCAGACATGGGCCTTTTCCTCGGCCACCTTGTAGCCTCTGCCCTTTTGCGTGATCACGTGGATCAAGGTGGGGCCTTTCAGGTCCTTGATGGTCTCAAAGGAATCGATGAGCAGGCCAATGTCGTGGCCGTCAATGGGACCGATATACCGCAGGCCCAAATCCTCGAACAAGCGGCCGGGAATAAAAATGCCCTTTATCGCTTCGTCGATTTTGTGGGCGTACCGTGAGATGTCTTTCCCTATTCCCGGAACGGCAAGCAAAAGCTCGTCCACCTCTTCCTTGATTTTCGTCATCACCTGGCCGGTCATGATCTGGCTCAGATGGGCGGACATACCGCCGACATTCGGGGCGATGGACATTTCATTATCGTTCAAAACGACAATCATGTCGTTTTTAAGATGCCCCGTATGGTTCAGGCCTTCCAGGGCCATGCCGGCCGTCAGGGAACCGTCGCCGATGATCGCCACGACCTTGTTGTTTTCTTTTTTTTGATCGCGGGCCGTGGCAAAGGCCAAGGCCGCGGATATCGAAGTGCCGCCGTGGCCGCAGTTCCAGTGATCGTAGATGCTTTCCTCCTTGCGCGTAAACCCGCACAGCCCCCGATACTGGCGCAACGTATCAAAACGGTCCCTTCTTCCCGTCAGCAGTTTGTGAACGTAAGACTGGTGACCCACGTCCCAAACGAACTTGTCCACCGGGTTGTCGAATACGTAATGCAGGGCAAGCGTCAATTCCACCACACCCATGTTGGACGCAAGATGCCCGCCGTTTACCGAAATGACCTCCAAAAGCTTTTGCCGAATCTCCTCGGCGACCTGGGATAATTTCTTCTTTTCGATCTTCTTTAAATCTTTCGGAGTATTGATTTCATCCAAGAGTTTGCTCATGGGCCGTCCCAGGTCAGAAGGTTCGTTCTACAAAGAAACGGGCAATCCCCCGCAGAGGGTCCGCTCGCTCATCGAAATCCCGCAAACTGGCAATCGCTTCCTCAACCAATTCCTCGGCTTTTCGCCTGGACTCTTCCAGGCCGAATAATGCGGGGTACGTCGCCTTGTCCTTGTCGATATCGCTGCCGATATCCTTTCCCAGCGATTCCTTGTCGCCGGTGATATCAAGAATATCATCAACAATTTGAAAAGCCAATCCAATATGCGCCCCGTAACGGGAAAGCGAATCGAACTGAGCCGTGCCGGCCTGGCTCAAAATCGCTCCGCAACGGATACAGGCGCGGATGAGGAATCCGGTTTTATAAATATGGATGTATTCCAAGGTCGCCGCGTCCACGGCATTTTCCTCGGATTCAATATCGACCACCTGGCCGCCGATCATTCCCGTCGTTCCCAACGCACCGGCCATTTCATGGGAAGCTCTCAGGATACAGTCTCCGGGAATCCCGTCCATCAGCGCGGCGTTGGTCATCACGAGGAACGCCTGAGTCAACAAACCGTCGCCGGCCAGTATGGCAATCGCTTCGCCGAATACTTTGTGGTTGGTCGGTTTGCCGCGCCGAAAATTATCATTATCCAGAGCCGGAAGGTCATCGTGAATCAGCGTATAGGTATGAACGAACTCCGCGGCAACCGCGAATGGAAGGACAGTATGCCGATCCCCACCCACCGCCTCGGCAGCCGCCATCACCAAAATGGGACGCAGCCTCTTGCCGCCAGCGTGCACGCTATAGCGCATCGACTGGTGAATGCTTTCGGGAAAGGTTTCCTTTTCTGGTAAATACCGGCCTAAAACCTCATCGATTAACTTCTTGCCTTCGAATAAATATTGCTTGGCGGACAAGGTTCCTGGACATCACTCCATTTAAATGATCGAATTCCATAAGCCGTAAACTAATAGGATGCTAACATAAATCACGCCACAGTCAACCCCATTCCCAAATTTGAACCGGTTGTTTTCTCTGCCTTTTTTTTGTTTCCCCGCAACTCCGGCCAAGCGGCAAAAATAATGAACGACCCCAGCGCCAGCGGACGGGGTATCCGACAAGGGTTTTCATTTAGGAGCCGCGGCAAGCCACGGGGAATCAAACCCACTTGTGGGATTGATCCCGGCGCTTTTATAGTCCATAATGCCTCTTTCCAACGGATTGCTGAAAAAGTCGATTTCATGAAATTTTCGTTGAACGCTGCACGAGCCTGTCGGAGAATAACCACACCATGCCGCTCGAAATACTTTTTCGGCGGCCCGCTAATATGGACCAGATCCAAACCGTCAGCTAAACATTCTATTCTTACAACTTTTTCAGGATGCAACCATGCCGAATCTAATCGATAGCTGGGTCGGAATCACCGCTCTTGTCAGCTTTCTGGTCGCCTACACCCTGGTGATCCTTGAAGAAAAACTTCACCTGAGAAAATCGAAACCCGTCGTTTTGATCGGCTGCTTCATGTGGATGCTGATCGGCATTTACGAAGCCGAGCAGGGGATAAGCGGCGCTCACGACTTCCTGAAGCACCTCATCGCGGAAATCGGCGAACTGTTCTTCTTTCTCCTGGTGGCGATGACCTACATCAACACAATGGACGAGCGCAACGTTTTCAAAGTGTTGCGTTCCTGGCTGCTCGCCAGGGGCATGGGATTTCGACAGCTCTATTGGACCACCGGCGGGATCACCTTTATGCTGTCCCCCCTGGCGGACAACCTGACCAGCGCCCTGCTGATGTCCACCGTGGCCCTGGCCGTCAGCAACGGCAACGGCAAGTTTATCGTTCCCGCCTTCGTCAATATCGTGGTCGCGGCAAACGCCGGCGGCGCCTGGAGTCCGTTCGGCGATATCACCACCCTGATGGTCTGGACTTCGGGAAAAGTTCACACCTTGGAATTTTTCTACCTGATCATTCCTTCCATCGCGAATTGGGTGGTGCCGGCTACCATCATGTATTTCTTTATTCCCAACGAACACCCCGAACGGTCGGAAGAAATCATCCTGTTGAAACCCGGCGCCAAGGTGATCATTTTTCTCGGCATCCTGACCATCGCCACGGCAGTTTGCTTTCACCAGTTTCTTCATCTGCCGCCGTACCTCGGCATGATGCTCGGCCTGGGGCTTTTGATGTTCAAGGGATACCACCTGAAACGATGGGGCAATGAACTGGAATATTTGAAATCCATAGGCGTCATGGAGGACCGCAGGCGGTACCGGCGCTTCGATCTTTTTAAACGAGTGGAAGGCGTCGAGTTCGACACCCTGCTGTTCTTCTTTGGCGTACTCACCGCCGTCGGCGCGCTTCAGTATATCGGATACCTCGCCTACGCCAGCAAAGCCTTTTACGGAACCCTGGGGCCGACAACGTCCAACATCCTGGTCGGCGTTCTCTCCTCGATCGTCGACAACATTCCCGTCATGTACGCCGTGTTGAAAATGGATCCCGCGATGGGTTTGGACCAATGGCTGTTGATCACTCTCACCTGCGGCGTGGGCGGCAGCCTGCTGTCGGTCGGTTCCGCGGCGGGCGTTGCCGTTATGGGCGTTGACCGGGAGCACTATACCTTCATGTCGCATTTAAAATGGGCTCCCGCCATCGCCGCCGGCTATGTCGCCAGCATCGGAGTGTGGTGGGTGGTTTTGCGGGTCATGGGCTTGCACTGACCCGGCCTGTTTTCGCCGCATCGCCGGTCAGGCACGGGCCAGCGTGAAGACGAAAACGCGGCGGCCGCCGGATTGTTTCAACACTTTGGCGGCTTCATTGACCGTCGCCCCGGTGGTGAAAACATCGTCCACCAGAAGAATATCCCGGCCCCTGAACTCTTCCGGCCGGGTCACCCGGAACGCGCCGCGCACGTTGCGCAGCCGGTCGCCCTTGCTCATCCCGGCCTGCGGCTCGGTCTTCCTGACCCTCACCAACCGGCCGGCATCCAGCGGCAGGCCGGCCGCCCGCGCAACCTCCCGGGCAATCAAATAAGACTGGTCGAAACCCCGTTCCTTCATTTTGGCGGCATGCAGAGGCACCGGAACCACCAGAAAACCCCGGCAGTTTTCCTTTTCTTCCGCGAAATACGCTTGCAGCAACGGCTCGATCTCCTCAACGATTCCAGGCTGCCTGCCGTACTTGAAGCACAGGATCAACTGTTTCAAAACCGTTTCATAGAGGCCCAGCGAACGCGCCCGGTCGAAATAAGGTGTATTCTTGCGGCAAACCGCGCATTGGAATTTTTGATGAGGGAAATCGTATCCTGTTTCCGCGGGCCGGCCGCAAAGGTCGCAGAAGGGGCGGGTCACCCACACCAAATCCTCGCGGCACAAACCACATAAAAACGGCCCCCCGCCCTGCCGCTCGCCTTCGCAGTAAACGCATTCTTGCGGAAACAAAACATCCAGCAACTTTTCCAGAATGTTATGCAGGAATGTCTCCCGCCGCCTGTTTACTGGCATGGTTTCCCTTCACTCAACCGTTTTCCCGGACAAGCAGCCGGAGCACACCGGCAGCTTTTCAATATATTTTTCGCCTCAAATTATGATAAAGTTCCTGTTCCCCCGGCAACGGCGGAAGCGACCAACACTTGCGAATCCACGTTACCCCATTTTGCAACATGAAAAGCAACGAAGAAATTATCCGGCTGACGCAAACCCACGTCGCCGCCACTTACGGACGCTACCCCATCGCCCTCGTGCGCGGCAAGGGAACCCGTGTATGGGACGCCTCGGGCAAGGCTTACATCGACTTTGTTTCCGGGCTGGCCGTGGACAACCTGGGTCACTGCCACCCCGCCGTCGTCAAGGCCATCCGCGCCCAGGCCGGCCGGTTGCTGCACGTCTCCAACTTATACCATATCGAACCGCAAGCGGAACTGGCGGCGGAGCTGACCGGATGCTGTTTCGCCGATAAAGTCTTCTTCTGCAACAGCGGCGCCGAAGCCAACGAAGCGGCCATCAAACTGGTGCGCCGGTTCTTTCACGACAAAGGATTGCGCGGCCCGCATGAAATCATTACCATGGAAAATTCCTTTCATGGCCGAACCCTGGGCGCCCTGTCCGCCACCGCGCAGAAAAAATTTCACGCCGGCTTTGCGCCGCTGCTGCCGGGATTCAAGTACGTTCCCTTCAATGACATCCGCGCCGTGGAAAAAGCCGTCACAGCCAAGACCCGCGCCATCATGGTCGAGCCCGTGCAGGGCGAAGGCGGCGTTTACCCGGCGGACAAAGCGTATCTCAAGGCTCTCAAAAAAATCTGCCGCGCCAACGGCCTGCTGCTGATTTTCGACGAAGTGCAAACCGCTTTCGGCCGCACGGGCACGCTGTTCGCCTACGAAGCCTTCGGCGTCAAACCGGACATCATCACACTGGCCAAGGCACTGGGAGGGGGGATGGCCATCGGCGCCATGGCCGCCTCCAACCGGGTGATGAAATCTTTCGTTCCCGGAACCCACGCCGCCACCTTCGGCGGCAATCCCCTGGCCTGCGCCGCCGCCCTGGCCTCACTGCGGGTCATTACCCGGAAAGGGTTCCTGGAAAAAAGCCGGGCTGCGGGAGACTATTTCCTGTCCCGCCTGCACACCCTGCGCGCCCCCGTCATCAAGCAGGTCAGGGGCATGGGGCTGATGCTGGCCGTGGAGTTGAAAAAACCCGGCGCCCCCATCGTGTCCGATTGTATGCGCCGGGGGTTTTTGATAAACTGCATCCAGCAAAACATACTCAGATTCATACCTCCCCTGGTCATCACCAAAAAGGAAATCGATGGCTTGATCGACGTGCTGTCCCGCGGCCTTGATAAACTCTGAGGCCCGCCGGCGCCGCGGTTTTCCACCCGTTCCCTTCCTTCGGCCAAGGCAGGATGGAAAAATACTCTTATGAAAAAAGACCTGCTCCTGCTCAGCGATTTCAGCCGCGGGGAAATTCTCGAACTCTTCGACAGAACCCGGGAACTCAAGGAAAAACGCCGGCAAGGCATCGCCCACTCCCCGCTCGCCGGAAAAACCCTGGGCATGATTTTTCACAAGCATTCCACCCGCACGCGCATTTCCTTCGAGGTGGGGATGTTCGAACTCGGCGGCTATCCCCTGTTCCTCACCGCCGACCAGTTGCAACTCAAGCGCGAAAACCCTGGCGGACTCGGCGCGCGTGCTTTCCCGCTACCTGAGCGCCATTTTGATCCGCACGTATGACCATAACGACGTCGTTCAATTGGCCGAGCACGCCGACATCCCGGTGATCAATGGCCTGACCGACCTCAGCCATCCCGTTCAGGTGCTGACGGATATTTTCACCATCCAGGAAAAACTCGGACGCATTGAAGACGTGAAAGTCGCCTACGTCGGCGACGGCAACAACGTCGCCTATTCCTGGATGCTCGGCGCGTCCATTCTGGGAATGCGCCTTGCCGTTGCCTCGCCCGCCGGATACCGGCCACTCACGCCGGAAACCATGGGCGATCAAGGCCAGGTGGAGATCATGGAAGACCCCCACGCCGCCGTCAAGGACGCCGACATCATTTACACCGACGTCTGGGTCAGCATGGGAGAAGATGACCAGGCGGAGAAAAAAATCAAGGCGCTGAAACATTATCAAATCAACCGGCAGCTCCTTGCCGCCGCCGGGAAAGACGCGCTCGTCATGCACTGCCTGCCCGCCCACCGCGGACAGGAAATCACTTCCGAAGTCATGGACGGCGAACATTCCATCGTCTTCGACCAGGCGGAAAACCGGCTGCACGTTCAAAAAGCCATCCTGGAAAAATTATTGACCTAGCATGGCCGACCGGCGAACGCCGGAACATTGCCCCGTGTTCGATTTCAAAATCACCCACCGCCACAGCCATTCCGCCGCCCGGCTGGGCGTTTTAACGACGGCCCATGGGGCAATCGACATTCCGGCGTTCATGCCGGTCGGCACCCAGGCCACGGTAAAATCCCTGTCGCCCGACGATATCGAGGCCTGCGGCGCGCAGATCATCCTCGGCAACACCTACCACCTGTACTTGCGCCCCGGCCATGACGTTGTAAAATCCCTGGGCGGCCTGCATCGTTTCATGAACTGGCACAAACCCATCCTGACCGACAGCGGCGGCTTTCAGGTGTTCAGCCTCGGCGATCTCGCCCGGGTCGCCGAGGAGGGCGTCACGTTCAAATCGCATATCGACGGTTCCACCCACCTGATCACTCCCGAAAAATCCATGGAAATCCAGCAGGCCCTGGGCGCGGACATCATCATGGCACTGGACGACTTGCCGCCCCACGACGCGGACCGTTCGCGGACCAAGACCTCGCTCGAACGTTCGACCCGCTGGGCGAAACGCTGCCGCGCCGCTCACCGCGACGCAGCGCAAACACTTTTCGGAATTGTCCAGGGAGGCATGTTCGAGGACCTGCGTACGCAAAGCGCCGGAGAAATCGCCGACATCGGTTTTGCAGGATACGCCATCGGGGGATTGAGCGTGGGCGAGGAAAAAGAGACGATGCTCGCCATCGCCGAACACACGGTGAAACTTCTTCCTCAGGAGGCGCCGCGCTACCTGATGGGCGTCGGCAACCCCGCCGACCTCCTGCACGGCGTGGAAATGGGGATCGACCTTTTCGACTGCGTCATGCCGACGCGCAACGCGCGCAACGGTTCTCTCTTCACCCGCAAGGGAAAACTAAACATCAAAAACAACTGCCATCGAACGGATGAAAACCCCATCGATTCCGCGTGCGCGTGCTACACCTGCCGGAATTTTTCCCGCGCTTACCTGCGCCACCTTTTCATGGCGGACGAAATTCTCGCCATGCGCCTGAACACCATCCACAACACCGCCTTTTATCAAAACTGGATGGCCGGCATACGCGGCGCCATCCGCCGCGACCAACCCTTCGATTTCGCCTGGAGCGGCAAAGTAGAGTCCGAGGCCTGAGAAACGGAGCGGGCTACGCCCTGCCCTCCTCGATAACCCCCTTGATCTTGAACGCATGGATGAGGTAGCCGGAGCGTTCGGGAATCCCCGCTTGAAACGCCGACTTGAGAAGCAGCACCTTTTCCTTGTCCAGCGCCGCATACAACTTATTGAAGATATCCTCGGGGAAATACAGCGTCAGGTCCAGGCCCGCCTGCCGGTACACATACGGATAACCGCCGCGTATCGGGTTGCCGCGAATGGGCTGGTACTGCACATGCGCCGACGGCAGAAGCGCGGCGATTTCCCGCCAGCCGTTTCCCCGCTCCTCCAGGTGCCGCGCCACAACCGACAACAACAGCCGTTCATCCGGAAGCTCGTAAGTATAACTCGGCATCGATGGCCTCGAAGGGTTGACGTGTTTCCGGTTATGAGGCGCCGGCCGCCCCGTTGAACGCCGGCCGCGCGCGCAGCGCAAGAAACAGCGGAATTTCCCGGCGCGCCCGGTTTTCCGCCCGCGACCTTTTTCCCGGCTGGCTGGTCTTCTTTGAAGTCCATTCCTCCAGGGCATCCACCCACAAGCCGGCGGCGCACAATGCGCCAAAATAACTTTGCAACGGCCGGTGATGCGTCAGGGTGAATTTATCCGAAACCGCCATCGGCGGGGTGAGAATGGGAATATCGATTGCCGAGGCGTAATGATCGATCCGGCGGAACTGGATTTTTTTCTCCCCGTCCCAGCCCCAATGAGTCTGCCGCGGGATGCGGAAACAGGGATGCGTCAGAACCATCACAAACCGGCCGCCGGGTTTCAGCCATCGCGCCACGTTGGCAAACACCGGCGCAAGATGTTCCATGTTCTGCGCGGCCAGGAGACAGGCTATGGCGTCAAATTTTTTTCCTCGCAAAATCCCGCCGCCGCCCGCGTCGCCGTCATGAAACGGAATCTTTCCCCGAGAGCGCGAGGCCGCCAGCCGGACCATCTCGGCGGCAGCGTCCAAACCCTCGACGCGGATGATTCCCCGGTCGAACAGATAGCGCGAAAACACGCCTTGCCCGCAGGCCAGGTCCAACACCCGGTCCGCTTTCTTCACGCCCAGCAAGCGAAACGCACCCGGCAAGATGACGTCCTTCTGGTAATCGCTGCCTTGCTCTCCCACCAGCGAGTCGTACCAGGCCGCGGACTGGTCCCACA
>Ga0114931_10001286_pt1 | contig 31947 bp, 43 predicted proteins | sample 2SBtaG_FD_89579 | JGI IMG/M metagenome (GOLD analysis project Ga0114931, IMG submission 89579) | Deep subsurface microbial communities from Kolumbo volcano to uncover new lineages of life (NeLLi) - 2SBTROV14_V59a metaG | ecosystem: Environmental > Aquatic > Marine > Volcanic | place: Kolumbo...
AAACGAAAAGTCTTTAGTTGTGTGGATTCCTGAACCATCAGGACCACGATGAGAAATCTTTTTGTTCATTAAGTGAATTAGTTTTTCATCCTGAAAATTGAAGCCGTTAATTCCACACATCTTATTTTAAAAGGTCTTTGTATACTTTATAATATTTTCTAATCATCGTCTTCATTGAGTGATTTTTCTTTATAATCTCATAGTTCTCGGAAAGCTTTTTTTTGTCATACCCTCTATCTAGAATTTGGTTGATATCTTTTGCCATTTTCTTGTAATTTCCAACCTCAGAGAAAAAACCATTCTTAACCAGTTTTGTGCTTCCTGGAACTTTTGTTGTGACAATTGGTACTTTCATCATCATTGCTTCCATTAGGGCGTTAGATTGCCCCTCAAAAGTTGAAGGCATGAAAAAAATACTACTAATTTGAAGTAAGTCTCCTATATCTTCTCTTTTTCCTAAAAAAAATATGATTTTATCTAAATTCATTTTCTTAGCTTTCTTTCTGATTTTATTTTCTAGTGGCCCATAACCAACATATAGGAAATAAAAATTGTCTCTTTTTGTTGTGAGTTCTTTGCATACCTTTAAATTTGTTTCATAATCTTTTTCAGGCTTAAAGTTTGCAACAGTTAGAATGATTTTTTTGTTTTTGAATTCTTTTTTTAGTTTTGAGATGTTTGACTTATCAAGGTTAAAATTTTCTATCCCATTTTCAATTATTAGTGTTTTTTTAGTATTTAATTTATTTTGCACCATATCATTGTAAACTGCTTTGCTATTTGGAATTAGAACATCGGGAACATTGGAGTTGATTTTCTCTCCATAAAGAAAATGCTTTAGTTTTGATATAATGAATCTATATCCACAAACTAACTTAAAATCTTTTTTCTTTGATAATAGAATAAATTTTATTAAAATATTGGTTGGAGAGATAAAACTATGGATTATTTTTGGTTTGAATGAGTCTATTTCTTCTTCTATCTTTTTCGCATTGTTCAATAGTTTTGTATATTTCAAATCATTTGAAAGGAATTTAACGTTTACCTTATGTTGTTTGTATAGTTTGTAATAAGGACCATTTTGTATTCCTAAAACTTTTATTTCAAACTTATCTTTTAATCCCAGTGCTATATTGAAGAGCTGTTTTTCAGCACCACCTTTTGTAAATGATGTTATTATAAATAATATTCTATCTTTGTCTTTTACCATACATCTTCTCCCATTCTTTTCTAAACTCAAAATGGCTTATGAATTTATGTTGAGTTATATTTATTTTATTTGAAGGTTTTCTTACTTTCTTACCTCTAATACTTACTGGAATTGATGCAATTATTAGATTATCAAAACCGGCTTCTTTATACCACTCAACAACTTCATCAATTGTGTGAAAGTAGTTAAATGTTGCAGAATAATGGTCGTAGTTTCTTACAATTCTTTCATGAAAATTAACACCCAAATAACATATTGGAGGTATCATAAAAAAAAGTTTTCCAATTATTCTATTTATCTTAAATTTGCTTTTCATTAAAGATTGTTCAAATGTTCCTTTTAGTGCAAGAACATAACAAAAGGATATAATTAACATATGTGGAAGTCTGCTTACAATTTTTCTAATGGATTGCCATACAAATACACCAAAGTCATATGCAAAGTCCAAAAAGTAACTCTTTTTATGAGCACTAAAATGCCACCACTCTTTATGATATACATATATTGCCTGCGTTCCTCCAATTTTTAAATAATTAGATAAGTATCTAAAACTTTCTTTTGGATTTGGAGTATGATGAAGTACACCATGTGAATAGATTGTATCTACAATCTCTTTTCTTAGAGGAATGTTTAGAAGATCAGATTGAAGCAGATGAACATTGTTCATGTTTATGTCTTGATTTTTAACATCAAAAACTTGTTTTCCTAAATCTATCGCAATTATCTCTTTTGCTCCAAATTCTTGACACAAGGGGATATATCTTCCATTTCCACAGCCCACATCAAGTACGATTTTGTCTTTGAAGTCTTTTTTGATAAATAATGGTTCCCCTTTTAGTTTTCTCTCAGATTTGACCCATAATCTATCATACAAATCAACATCACTTTTCTTTCTTATTTTCTTCCACCAGTTTTCCCAGTTGCCTTTTGTTTTATTTATGTCTTCAACAGCAGAACTTGGGTTAATTAATACTTTTTCTCTTATTTGAAACTTAGTCTTTCCAGCTATTATTTCACCATCAACAATTTCTCTATTTACTAACTCGTTTAAGTTCAAAATTTTTTTCCCATTAATAGATATATTTTTATATGTCCAGTTCTTTGTGTGTGTTACAAAATCATCAGAAGATTTTTTAATATTCACTTCAGCTCTAGATTTAATTTTAATATGCGTATTCTTATTTCCTAAATCTAAGAAATTTAAAAAATAATATTTCATATTTTTTCTTCTCTGGTATTAATTATAAGCCTTTTCATTTTTCTAATATGTCACTAATTAATTTATCATATTTCTCAACAACGTCTCTCCAATTATATTTAGTAATTAGAAGATTATGGGAATTATTTGCATATTTTTCTCTTAATTTTTTATTTTTAACTAAATCATTAATTCCTCTTGCGATTTCTTTTGGAGAATTGTTTTTAAGTAAGATTCCACAATCGTTACCTTGAAGAGTTTCTTTTGCCCCTTCATGTGGACTTGCAACTATTGCACATTTACAATACATCCCTACTAGTAATGAGCTTGATTGTCCTCCCCCTGAATATGATGAATGAACATATATATCGCTTGCCTTCATAAGAGCAGCTGCTTCATTGAAGCTTAGTTCACCTGTTAAAAAAATTTCTTTGTCTAAAAATAAACTTGTCTCTTTTTTTATTCTCTCAAAATCTTCTCCATAACCTCCAATTATTAGAACACACTTTTTTCTTATTGTTGATGGTAGACTCTTAAATGCTTTTATTAGATTGATTACACCTTTCCATTTGTATAACCTAGTAACTGTTGTGATAATTATTTTACCTTTATTTTTTTTTAATATTTCTTTGTTTGGTTTTATTTTTTCATATTTTGTGAAGTCTATTCCTCTTCTTATTACAGCTATTTTCTTATTTTTTACAAAATCTTTTTTGATAAACTTTTCAACAACACTTGATACTGCAATAATCTTATCTGCACATAAAAAAACAATTTTCCCCATCGTTTTATCATATACAAATGAGACCAGGTTTGTAAATTTGCTTTCTACTTTAACAAAACCGCTCCCATGTTCACCATGAATTAATTTTATTCTCTTTAATCTAAATTTTGCAAAAAACAAACCTAAAGCAGTATTTGAAAAAAATCTTGTTCTTGTCATTACAACGTTAAATTCTCTTGAATATAATTTAATAAAAACCTTCCAGAAACCATAGTTCCAAAATTTTGGAAAAGGATAGTTTGATACAATTTCAAAGGCAGGATATCTTATTACTTCTACATTTTTATGTATAATTTCTCTCTTTTTCGCATTAGGAATATTTGGTGCAAAGATTGTTATATTGAATTTCGAGTCTTTTGATAGAAATTTTGATAGTTCATCAATATGTGTCTCAAGTCCACCTATATGTGGAAGAAAATATCCTGGAAAAATAATTAGCTTAACGCTTTTTTTTTTTATCATTTTTAAGATATGCAATTTCACGAGCTAATTTTGTTATTTCTATTCTTTGTTCTTCTGTTTTTGTATAGAATATAAAAATTAAGAAATATGCAACAAATATACTAAAATAGACTATGAAATTAATTGCAGATTGAATCCCAAAGACTTCTTCAATTTTTTTTAATAGGTTTGGGAAAATAACTAATACTAAAATTACTATGTATATTAGTATGAAAAATATCTCACTTACTAAGTGAAATCTTTTATTAGATTTGAATGTAAATATTATATATGATATAACTATTAATGTTAAAAGTATGAAAAATATTGTTGAGAAATCCATTTTTTTATTTTTTTAATATCATTTTAGTTAAAATGTTTATAGAGTTTGTTATTTTTTGACCTTTTTTTTTTGAGTAGTCAGTATAGTCTATATATACAGGTACTTCTTTATAAATTATTTGTTTTTTAACAATTTCATCTAATATTTCTGATGCATGTTCAAAACCGTCCATAGAAATTTCAATTTTCTTTGCAATTTCTTTAGTCATTACTCTGTATCCATTATGTGTGTCTGTAAACCATTTTCTTGAGAGGAAAAAAGTAACTAATATCGCGCCTTTAAGCAAGATTATTTTTTTGAGGGGAATATTTTTTTTTGTATCTTTATCTAAAAATCTTGAACCTAGAACCATTTCACATTGTTTTTTCTCCAATGGTTCTATAAATTTTGGCAAATCTGAGAGTCTGTGTTGCCCGTCTGAGTCAAATGTGACTATGTATTTACATTCTTTTTGTCTTATACAATAATCAATTCCTGTTTTTAATGCTGCTCCCTGCCCCCTATTTATTGGATGAATTAGTAAGATTAGGCCTTCTTTTTGATTTTCAAGCACATTTTTAGATGTTTTGTCTTTTGAGCCATCATCAACTATAATTAAGTTTTTGAAGCCTTCTTTGTGCAACTCCTTTATAACTCTTTCAATAGTTTTTTCTTCGTTGTATGTCGGAATTACAAAGAAAATTTTTTTCTTTAATTCTTCTGGGATTTTATACATAATGAGTAATTTATCTTTTTGTTTATAAAAATAATTGTTTTATGATATTTGTCGCGTAAGCCCCTTTTTCAAGTTCAAATTCTACTTCTAATTTTAATTTGTTTTCATTTAATTCATCTTTTTCTTCTTCTTTAAATTTAAAGTTTTTAGGAAAGATTCTTGTTTTTCTTTTTACCTCAAAGTTAAATTTATATTCTGGTGATGATGGTAATTTGAAATTCTCTCTTGAGATATTATCTTTAATAAGTAAATTACTCACATATTTATCAATGTCTTCGTTTTGAAATTTAGTTGAGGAGATTAGTAATGGGAATTCATTTTCTTGTGGGAAATTTTTTAGCAATTCATTAAAAATGTATGATTGGTATGCGTTGATGTAGAGTGTTCTTAACTTTTTATGAATAGTTCTAAAACTTCCCGGAAAATCATTTTTTGCTTTTTTTAAGTGTTCAAGGATTTTTTTTTCAACTCTTAAGTAATTTGGCATCAAATTTATTATTTTATCTATTATATCTAAATTTTGGGATTTAATATCATCCCAATTATTTTTTATTTCTTCAACTATTGTAATGTGTTCATTTGATGCGTCTTTCGGATGTGAGATGAGGATTTCTTTGACTGCACCTTCCAAATTATTTTGTAGCACCCTTAGGCCTATTATATGGGAGTTGTTTGCGAATCCAAAACGCTGTTCATCAAAAAAATTTAATGCACCATCTTTTTGGATTTTTTTTGAGTTATCTTTAATTTTTAGTGTGTCCTCTTTATTTAAATCATGAATTACTATTTTAAATCTATTTCCTAAATTATCACCCAAATTTATTCTTCTATTAAAATTGCCTAAATATTTTAGTTGTATGTCTTTGTTATGTTCATTTAAATAATCTACTTGGTTTTGAATGTTATTTTTATTTAAATTTTGAATTGAAATTATTTGTTTTGTTATTCCTACTTTATCTTTTGTTCCTGCAAATCTAAGTTGTTTTCTTTCTACATTAAATGTATCGGCCACTATTTCAATTGCTTTCATTTGAGCATAGTTTTTTTTAGTAAGTTCAAAATAAGCGAAATTGCCACCTTTTTGGGCATTGGTTGTATCATCAAATAACTCTTCTACTATAAAGTCTTCTGGAATCTGCTTTAATTTCATTAAAATGTGTAATTGTGGTGAGTTTAAAAGAGTTTATGATATGAGAAAGATACAAAATGACAAATTCCTGATTTTTGTTCCCCCCTATTAAATAAGAGAATGCAAAAATCAAAATATCTGCTAAGTCTGAAAATACAACTATTTTGGGATAAAATTCAAAAGTTAAGTTTATATATATGGAAAAATGTATATTATTCATGGAATCTAAAATAATCAATAAAAATTTAAATGAGAATAAAGAAATCTCGGTTGAAGAACAATTTGAAAAATCTTTAAATGAATTAAAAGAAGGTAGAGCTATCGAATTTACTAGAAAAAATTTTCTAAATTAATATTTTGATTGTCTTCTAAGTTCATATGCGTATTTTTTAAATTCTGGTAATCTCATTCTTATCTTGTCTATTAATTTTTGTTGAGATTTTTTACTTGTTTTTTTCCCAGATGCAACAAATAATATTATCATTATATCTATATAAACAAGAAAATAAACTCTTTCTGAAGAAAACTTGAATTCTCTTAAGTAATTTGGACCAAGAGGCTTACCAATTAAATTTCCTACTTTTTCTAATTTAGGAAGATAGTCTAATAAATATTCAATTTCTATTTTTGTTAATATTTTATTTGATTCTTTTTTAAATGTTGGAAGAAAGAATATTTTGAATTTAGTGTCTCCTCCCGTCTTCATAATAAATCTTCTTCAAAAAATGAGAAATATGTCTCACCTACAACAATATGATCTAAAAATCTTATATTTAGTTTACAAGTTATCTCCTTAATCTCCTGTGTGATTTTTTTGTCATCTCCACTTGGAGTGGGATCACCAGAAGGATGATTATGTATTAGAAAAAAGCCTGATGCATTGTAATCTAATGCTTTTTTAATTAAAAGTCTTGCATCAATTATTGAATAATCAAGCGAGCCTTCGTTTAATATCTCTTTTTTTATTAATTTATTTTTTGTATTTACAAATAATACATATACATATTCTTTTGTTTGATAATTAAGCTCATCTTTGACATAATTAAAAACATCTTTTGCAGAGTTAAAACTTATATTTTTCTCTTTTTGACTTAGCCTTCTTGCAAGTTCAAATGCTGCAATAATTTGTGAGGCTTTAGCCTCTTTTATCCCATTGAAATGGATTAATTCTTCGTATGTTTTTCTTGAAACCATCTCTATAGAGAAGTTATTTAGTATCTCTCTTGAGAGTTCTAATACATTTTTGTCTTTCGTACCCGTTCTAAGGAGAATTGCTAAAAGCTCAATTTGTGTTAAATTCTGAGGTCCTTTTGTAATTAATTTTTCTCTTGGTTGTTCTTCTCTTAGTAATCCTTTGATTTGTGACATATAAAGTATATATAAAACCTTATTAAATTAATATTGTTAGAAATTTGTATTTAATATTTACTTTTGGATAAAAACAGATGCTATAGATTTATAAATATTAAAGTTTATAGTGTTATATGTTTCAAATCAATGTAGAAAATTTTTCTATAGTAGAGGAAAAAATTATAGAAAGAAGTAATGTCACTATAAATGACTATTTAAATGATAAATATAATAATCAAGTTGATGCTGAAAAATTTATTGAAAAAATATTAAAAGAAAAAAAATATAAAAATTAATTATTTCTCCTAAATATTATTTCTAAATTTCTTTCAATTTTATTTATATAATCATTTTGAAACTTTTTTTTTATTATATCCAAGATAATTAAATTATTTTCTTGTAAAATTAATATGAAGTAGACTCTATAACTTCTTGTAGCTCTTTTCTCAACAATTTTAAACACTTTTCCCTCTTTTTCTACAACTCTTAAAATTTGTCCTGAAATTGATTTTTTTAATGTTTTAATTGTATTTTGTAAAAGTATTACTTCTCTTTTATCATATTTTTTATTATTAAGTTTTTTTTGAAGTTCAATGTCTAATTTAACATTCATAAATCAAATTAAATAAATTTAATCATAGATATTAAGTAAAATGTTTGTAAAACAAACCATAGAAAATAAACTCAAACGGATTTTAGGATAAAAAAATCTAGAGAAATGTATTTTAATTTTTATAGAATTAGTTTTAAAATTTTTAATTAATTTTAATATGTCTCTTCTTTGATTCGGATTGTTTTGTTTATTCCCAGATTTATGATTTTTTGCTCCTTTGATAATTTTTACTTCTCCAAAATACCCTACACTATTAATCCATATTATCCCCTGACTTACTTCGTAATAAAATCTTAATTTGTCTACTCCAAATTCACATAGCATTGCCCTTACTTTCTAAAATATGTTTAGTATTTTTAGGAATAGGATTGTCTTCTAAATCAACTAACTTCTTTAAAACTCTTGTGTATAACTCTTTTTCTAATTTTGAAATAAACTTATCTACCTTTTTCTCAACAAGAACTCTATAAGGAATTTTTATCATTTATAATTTTCTTGCTAAAATTTTCTCTAATGGAATATACTCTCCTTTTTTACTATCTTTCCATAAACTTCTAATAAATTTCTTATTATGTTTCTCTCTTTTTACATCATTTTTTGTTTTCATACTTTATTGTGTACCTACAATGATATAAACTTTACTTTTAATTTCGGATAAAAAATTATATGAATTATATCTTTTTTAGTCTTGTTTCTATATTTGAGTAAAAATACTTATTTTATGGAATAGATACTTTTTTAAATAACAAAGTCTACATCAATATATGAAAAATATTTGTGTTAATTCTAATTTAAGTTTGGCTGAAATGAATTGGGATAATGTCCCTGAAGTAAAACCTACTAAAAAAGAACTTAAAATGCTAAAAGAAGCCGATAAAACAGATTTTTGTGAGGAAAGTGAAATTAATGAAATTTTTGTTAAATATAGAAATTATCAATAAAAATTTTCTCTTTGACCAACTCTTTTAAATATAATTAAGTTATTTTTTATTTCTATCTCAACTAAAATACGATACTTCATTCCAACCAAATAACGAAGCTTTAATCCTTTACAACCTTTTATTTTCTCATAATGAAGGGAATCATCTTGAGGGTTTTTCTTAATAATTTCAACTATAGATTCTATACGTTTAATCATTTTAGGATTTCCTTTAGCGATAGCCTTCAAATCCTTTTTAAAAGAATTTGTATACTTGTAATTAAATAACATGATAAATTATAAGTATATTTTTTTATAAATTTAGTTTTAGTTCTTGGATAAACATAATTAATATTTTTGCACAATATAAATAGAATTATCTAAATGTTAAATGATTATTTTGTAGAATTAGTTTTAAAATTAAGAAAAAAGGGAATAATCCCTTTTGGATTGTCTTATAAGACTTTATCCAACATTAACTAGGCTTCCAGTAAGTCCACCTTTGTTAAGTTTATCTGCAGCTGCAGCTGTGTCTTTACCTTCGTATCCGTAAACAAGTACGGAGTTTGAGTCACTAAAGTATCTTACAACTGCTTCATCAGGACCAACTCCTGATGCTGCTCCCATAGTAGGAAATGACATTCCAAGTAAATCAGCAGCAACTGAGTTAACAGCTGGTCCACCAACTACAATCATATCATCCATACCAGAGACATCTGAGTCAAGAACAGGTGCTGTTACATCAAATCCAACTTCTTGAGTAGTTGAACTTTCTGTTCCAGTAATTGTGTATCCCTTATCTTCAAGCTCTGCTTTCTTATCATCTACAGCACTTGCATCAACAGTTACTGATGATGATGAACTTGAAGCTCCTGTTGTCAAATAAACATTAGCATATACTTGTTCATCAGGTGTTTCAACTTCTACATATTCAGAATCTTGAGCATCTACTCTAATGACAGATCCATACTTAGTTACATACTCTTTAACATCATTATTAGAATCTGCAATATCTGCTTTACCTGCAAATCCAGTTAATACATTTGAACCTGAATTGAAAAATACAACGTTTGCTTTGTTATCTGTTGTATCTTCTGTAAATTTAACAACAAGATTTTCTGTGTCTCCACCTGTATTATCCGAATCTGTATCGTCTGTATCTAATGAAAGTGTTACATTGTTTCCTCCTGCTGGAACATTACTTAAATTAACCATTCTTTGGTTTGCAAATGCAAATGAGTCATAAAATCCTGTAACATTAAAATCATTAACAGCTCCTGCTGGATTTGTGATGTCACCATCTAAATCTGCCCAGTTATCAAAAGCTACATTATCATTTGTACTACTAGATAACTTATCATCAAAGTCGGTTTCATTAGTGAAAGTATCAAAAGATGTAATTTCCCACATATATTGTGTATCTTTATCACCTGTAAGAAATCTTACTCCCTTTGTGTCACCTGTTGATAAATTTAGATTTGCTGCAGTTCCTGTGACATACATTAAATCCTCATTTACATTATCATCTTTTCCTGCAAGAGTATAATTTGGAGTACCATCATAGTTTTGATCTGAAGCTACAAGTGCGTCACTATAGGACACACCATCAATTGTCTCTCCTGTAATGTCAACTTGATCTCCTGATTCTTCAAATTTAAGCACTGAATAGTCTGGACTATTTGTTCCTTTAAATTCTACAGAAAGCACGTTGAAAATAGGATCTTCAAATACATCTCCAGCTTTAAGAACCATCTCATTATCTGCTTGAAAACTAATTGAGAAACCATCAAATGCGCTTGTTCCTGCTGTTCCTCTAAATGTTGTTACAGCGTAATATCCTGGTGCAAAATCACTTATGTCTTCATCGTTAATTTGAACTTCTTTGTTATTTTCAAGAGTGATTTTTTGCCCACCTACTACAATTTCTGCATATCCTTTAACAGAATCTCTTGAAGAAGATACAACATCAGTTACTGCAACTGAAACACCTGAAACGTCTTCAGTATCATATAAGTCAACAGATTTTGATTGTCCGTTAATTGATAAAAGAACTTTATCTGATGCTACTGATGCTACTGACAATTCATATGATTTGCCATTAATTGTTGTAGTTGAAGACTCACCTTCACCTAAAGCAACTTTATTAGCTCCACCAATAAGTTCTAGTCTATTTAGAGTACCTGCACCAGCGCCGGGAGTATTAACTTCAAAATTTGTAATAGTGTAATCACTTCCTAGAATTTTAATAGTTTCACCAACCATATCTGAATCAATAGCTGCTTGTGTTGTATCACCACTAAAATCTACTGGGGTATCCATATCTAAAGTATATGTGAAAAAATCAACATTATCATTAATGTATATATTATCACTAATAGCTTGTTCATTAACATTTGTATTTAAAGAATGTTCAAATCTTCCATTAGATGAAGAGAATACAACCTCTTGAGAATAATCTTGGTCATCTATTCCATTTTTAAATGTGCCATCAGCAAGTATATTCATATCTCCATTATCTACTTTTTGTGTTCTTGCAGTTCCAATGTATTCACCATAATTTAGTTCACTACTTGCGTCTGCTAATTTGAATTCTTCTCCACCACTAGATGTAGATTTGTAACTAATTGTTACTTTCTCGCTATTACCTGAGAATTCTCCTTTCAAGTCATCAATAATGCTTGCTGCTGAAGTACTATCTACTGCTGCAGCTGTTGCACCGACAACAACTTGTCCGTTAAATGTTCCGTCTTTGACGAAATTACTAGGATAATCACTTAGTCCTGCTCCGAATGCAGCTGAACCTACCATAAGAACTGATGCTCCCACAGCAGTGATTCTCTTAGTTGCTTTTTTTAATTTATTCATTTTATATTTATTTCACCTATATATCTGGCTTAGTAACCTACACCCTTCATTTGGTCCAGGCCTTTTAAAAAGATTGATTACTACCAATACTAAATAAAAAACCTGTTGTCACTCATTTTAGTGAATTTCTTCACCTCAAACCCAGACTTTGGGTTAGAAGTTAAATAACACAATTAGTTTATAAAACTAACTCAAAAAGGCAATTTTTACTCCTTTTCTTTTATATATAACATAGTATCCCTTCAAATAACACTCTTTTCTTTATAAATGGAGTGAAGATGTGATAGACACTAGTACGAATAAATAGAAAAACACGTTAAAAAAAGGATAAACTAAAGTCAAAAAAATTGCTAGAATAATACTAAAAAATAAATTTTTATCCTAAAGTTAAAAATCTCTCAAAAAAAAATTGTGAATTAATTTAATAAAAAACAAACTATTGTAAATCATGAAACTTAAATCTTTGTTTATACTAATATTATCTTTAGCGTTTTTTATACAAATCGCGTCAGGAGGCTCTTGTGGAGGAGAAATTAAATGTGAATGCGGTGATACTGTTACTAAGAATTACATCTTAGAAGACAATCTAATTTGTAATAACAGTGCTCTTTACATTAGAGCTAATGTGAATTTAGATTGTAGGGGCTTTAGCATAACTGGAGACAAAACAGGCACAGGAATTTCAATTTTGGGTTATAGAAATACGAAAATTGCAAATTGTAAAATAGAAGACTTCACAACAGGTATTTTAGTTGGAACACACAGAATAAACACAGGAAATGGCTGGGGCGCTAATTGGGTTGAGACCATCCCATCGGTTGATACTAAAATTTACAATAATGAGTTTGAAAACCTAGATGAAGGAATTAAGACTCAGTCCAGCTACAATGATATAATTGAAGACAACAAATTTAAAAATATGAAAACTCAATCCATTCTCTCTGGTTCAAATTCTATGAATATATATAATAACATTTTTTACAAGTTTAAACCAAAATATTCTCAAACAAAAACTATTAATTTTTGCAAAAATGGTTTGTCTAATGAATATCTAGGAGATTTTTATGGGCCCACATGTAAATGTCAAATACCACAAAGTGATGTTTTATATAATTCTAAAGTAAATTTCTGCTCTGGAGAATATTATCTACCAGACGGAATCTCACTTGGTGAAAAGGGAGATATCACTTGCCTTGGAACACATATCTACGGTGATGAAACAAAAACAGGATTTAAAATTGTAGGTGCAAGTAATACAAAAATAAACAATTGCACAATCTCAGACTACGACATTGCAATATCTTATTCACAAAAATATGTAAAAAACGAAGGATATTATTTATCAAGATACAACAAGATAACAAATTCAACAATTTATAATGTCAAAACTGGAATTTCAATGAACAATGGATATAGGAATTTGCCAAATTTGGCTGAAACTGTTACCGGAAATACAATTCTTGCACAAAAATACTCAATTTATAACACAATTCAAAATAATATAAAAGTTGAAAATAATTATTGGGGCTCAAACAATGCAACGATTATAAATCAAACATTTTACAATTCAAACAAAGTAGACTTTATACCATATATAAAAAACACTCGAAAAATTGATTATTTTTTTAATGATAAAAGCTTTACATATAATCAAAAAGAAAAAAAATTAATTGTTAAAATATTTAAAAATAAATTAGATAAAACTAATTTAAATCTCTCAATAAAATATAACCTTTTAAGAAATAATGAGATAATAAAAAACGGCACAGAAACACTTCTTGATGACAAAAATTCCTTTTTTATCACAAAAAACCTAACACTAGACCTAAGAAATGGTGATGAAGTTCAATTTGTTATAAAAAAGAATAATATTACAGAGAAATCATATGAAAATAATATAGGAAAATTTATTTTTTCAGATAAAAACAAAATAGAAATAAACGTAAATTCAGGATTTAAAGTTGTAGATTATGAAATTAATAAGTTCCTTGAAAAATCATTAAAAGGTTACAACAAACCAAATAAATTAAAGATTGAAATTAAAAAAGACAACATATTTTATTTTGAGTTTCCATATGGGTTTTTTATAAAGAGCAAAAAAGAAAAAAACACAACAACAATTTTAATTAAAGGGTCTGATTTAGAGGGAATTGTGGCAGGAGTTAAAGTCTATATTCAAAACAAAGACACATTTGAAGAGGATAAATATCTAATTAAAAACGACAAAAATAATTTATTTTCAATAAAAATATATGATTATATTAACAAACAAATCATTAATAGAAGAGATTCAGAAGAGTTGAGAAAGGTTATACGAGATGTTCTCTACGATAAAACATATTCACAAGATGAAAAATTTATTTCTATTACAAATCCTAAGGGCGATACAATGAGATATAAACTTCAAGAATTATCTCCCCTTTATTCTGATATGTTAAAAAAGGTTTTATCAAAAAATCAAACACCAATTATTATGGGAGGTGGGCTTTGGAGTGATATTACAACATGGCAAACATTAGGTGATGAATTTGCAAAAGAAGGGAAAAATGTTTTTTTAATTGAACTTACAGGGGGGAAAAACACTGAATGTGATGATTGTTACAACTACAACTACAGTTTTCTAACTCAAGACGTTTTCCCTAAATATGTGAATTATATTCTCAACAAAACAAACAAAAGTAAAATTATATATATTGGCCATAGCAACGGTGCAAGAGTTTCAATTGACTCATTAGCAAAAAATTACGTTGAACCAGACAAAATTGAAAAACTTATCGCAGTTGGTGTACCAGGGGCATTTGAAGGAAATAGTTTGTTAAAAAAAATGATTTTAAAATATGGAAACAAAACCACATTAAAAAATAAAGATAATACTCATGTTTCTATTTTAGATCTTGCATTGTTCAACACTCTGCACTTTAACACTAAAACAAAAATCTCAACTAATTTGTGGAATTCATATTTAAATTGGATGATAAAAACAAATGATTCACAACCTGGAAAGAACTTAGAACTAAGTAATTTTATTTTGATTGGAGGAAACCTTTTAAATTCAAACAACGACATGATTGTAACTGTTAACGATGAAAATGCAATATTTGAAAATATACACTCAGAAAACAAAAAAATATTTTTGGGCAATTACATGCATACAGGAATGTCTGAAAACGTAGAGATTCAAAATATAATTAAAAAGGAGATTTTAAATTAAAATGGAAAAAATCAAAAATTTTGTTATTAGTGGGACTATAGGGATTCTAATATTATTTATCTATTATATTTTCCTAATATTCAACTCAAATAATTTAGGTTCAGTTGGATTAGTTCTTTTGTGGCTTCCTTTGTATCTTTTTGGGGGATTAGTAGATAATATTCTTTTGAGCCTAATTGTTGGGATAATTGTCGTGTTTATTGGTTTTGGACTCTGTGGAGTAGGAGTTAAGATGGCATTTGATAAATTCAAGTAAAAGTGTGATTTGTGTTGTTACTACTTGTAAGTGTTTATAAATAAGAGTTTAATAACTTTAGAATATGACTAAAGGTGGTTTAGAGAGACTATTTGATAGAGCAAAAGAAGCAACACCTAAAGCATTTCATCATTTTCTTGATTATTGGACAGCAAAAAACACTAATGTGCGTGCATACGCAGAAATATCCGATAATGAATTGATTTTTGTTATGAATAATCAAGGGTTTAAAAAGACACGAAATATATTCTATTTTTCTAATAAAGGCCTTAAATGTTACATGGTTGAAATTGGAAATGAACAAGATATGATTGTTTCTCCTGAGTCTAGAACAAAAGCAAGAAGAAAATCAGATTTAACTTTATCTATGATTATTGGAGAGCAATATGACTTTAGAAAAAGAAGAGAACTAGAAAACTTTAAAAGAAAAAGAGTTAATTATTGTGCAGATCGATTCGGAGAACCTACAGAATTAGACCTAATTCAAGAAATAGTAGGAAGTGAAATTGAGGGGATAATAGGGGAGAGAAAAAGTAACTCTCAGAAACAAGAAAAATATATGACACAACTTTCTGCATAATTCTTATCTCCAATAGCTTTATAAATAAGTCTTTATAAACTCTTTTTAAAGCTTTATAAATTATTTATAAATAAATGATGAAAAGCTTGTAAGTTATTAGTTTAAAAATAAAACAAAAAAAATAAGAAAATGAACTTGAAATTAGTTATTAATATAGAAAAGAAAAATTCATGCGTGGTGTACTAAAATGGCAGACATGATTGTTGAATATAGAATTATGCCAGAGGATGGAGAGATTGAATATTCTAAATTAGAAGAAGTTGCAAAAACAACTATTGAAAACTATGATGATACTGTTAATGTATTAGAAACAAAATCTCATGATGTAGGGTTTGGACTTCAAGCAGTAAAAATCAAATTTCAAGTTGATGAAAAAAAAGGCTCAGAAGAACTAGAAGAAAAACTTAAAAGTTGCCCTGAAATTGGGGATGTGATTGTTGAGCTAATGGATAGATTATAAAAATATAAAAAACACAAAAATGGCAGAAAAATTAAATACAAAAATTGTAAACATCGTGATTTCAACATCACTAGAACACAAAGTACCTCTTGAAAGGCTAATTATGGATTTACCTAACACTGAATACAATCCTGAACAATTTCCTGGTCTAATCATGAAAATTAGAGAACCTAAAGCATCGTTTTTAATCTTCTCATCAGGAAAGGTAGTTTGTACTGGAACAAAATCAATTAAAGAAGCAGAATATGCTCTTGAAAAGCTAATTGAATACATGGCTAAGGTTGACATAGAAATTACAATTAAACCTAAAATTAGAGTTGAAAATGTGGTTGCATCCTCAGACATTAATATGAGATTGGATTTAAATGAAATCGCAATTAAATTGACAAATGTGGAATACGAACCAGAACAATTCCCAGGATTGGTATTTAAAATCCACGACGAGACAGAAGCAACATTTCTAATATTTGGAAATGGTAAGATTGTATGTACTGGAACAAAATCAGATAAGGATGTACATATTGCAATTAAAAACCTACTTGAAGTTCTAAAAAGACACGGTGTAAAGAGTTATTGATATTTAAAATCCATAACAAATTCTTTTCTTGTAGGAAAGTATAAAAAATTTAGAGATTATTAAAAAAAAAAAAAATGGGATTTTTTCCAAAGTGGTTAAAGCAGGCGTTTGATGATTTCTTTTATCAACCACCAAAGAAGACAATCGAGAGAACGTTTGATGAGGAGACTTTTTCTATTGAAAATAGTATATCTAGAATTGATTTCATTATGAATTGTATTACAAATAGAGATTATAACGAATTTGAAAAAAATATCGACCATAATGTTGTTTTTTTTTCAATATATTGCACAAGAACAAAAGATAAGGAAGATTTAAACAATGTAATTAAAAATATAATGAATATAATTAGAAGTTTAAAAAATAAAATTGAAAGAAATCTAGATTCCAAAGAAGAAATTAGTTCACTTATAGATCAAAGAACTGCACTCATAAGAATAAGAGATGGAAAACCAAAACTAAAAATAGTTTAAATCCTCTTATTTTATAAAACAACTATTATTCTCTTATATCAATGAAAATAGACGCTAAAACTCAAGTATATAAACTCTTGAATGGACAAACTCTAAATAAAACACAGTTTATTACATATTTTGAGAACAAAGTGTTTAAAACAATTCGCTCTTACAAACTTCTTAAAATCAACGACAAGATTGTCTGTGCAGTGTCTGGGGGAAAAGACTCAATTACTGTTTTGTATCTTGTTCATAAATATTTAAAGAGAAAAAATTCTCACAAAAATCTTATTGCTTTAGCTATTGATGAAGGAATTAAAGACTACAGAGAAAAAACTCTCGACCTTTTAGAAGAATTCTGTAAAAAATATGAAATTGAATTGCATATTAAATCATATAAAAAACTTTTTGGAACAACACAAGATGAAAATGTGAAAATTCTTACTAAAAAAAAATCAAATATCTCTCCCTGTAATATATGTGGAACGTACAGACGAAATGCAATTAATGTTGAAGCACGAAATTTAGGTGCAACAAAAGTCGTAACAGGACATAATTTGGATGATGAAGCACAAAGCATTTTATTAAATATTTTCAAAAATAATTTCAAAATCCTCTCAAGATTAGGGCCTTCTAATGGTGTCGTTGGAGATAGTAAATTTGTCCCTAGAATCAAACCCCTATATCACTGTTCAGAAAAAGAGGTCAAACTATACACAATACTTAAAAATTTTGACATAGGATATGATGAATGTCCATATGCAAAAGGAAGTTTCCGCTTAGAAATAAGTGATATGTTAAATGTTCTTGAAGACGAACACAAGGGAGTAAAGCATTCTGTAGTTAATTTCTACTTAGAGACACAAAAAGCTCTTAAGACAAAATACATAGAAGAATTTGGCAAGCATGTGTCGTACTGTTCAAAATGCGGGGAACCCTCTCAAAAAACAGTATGTAATACTTGTGAAATGAAAAAAAAAGTTTCAATTTAGAACTTGAATTCTTCTTCCTATTTCTCTCCCCTCTCTACTTATCACTTCAATTTCACCTTGTGAGGTAATGTATAAAATGTCTGTTAAATCTTCATTTCTTAAACCATTCCTTCTCACAGAAAAAAAATTACGAACTGGTAAAGTTTTAGACCTTTCTTTTGTACCCAGTAGTACACCAACACACATAAAATTATAATTTGGATATTCATACAATAAATGAGCATATTCACGAACAGGCACTCTCTCTTTCCAATAAATTCTAAAACCTGTGGTATTACTATGTTCTTGAGAATATCCCCTCAAAAACTCCCCCAATCTATTAGTACTTCCCTCTCCTTCTCGCAAAAGATATAAGCAAAAACGCGAAGGAGGTTCAACATCTTCTTCAATAAGGTTTATCATATCAAAGTAATTTTTTTAACTCAGATACACCATATCTTTGAATCTCTTCAGATAAATTTAATGATGCAACATCAAATCTTTCAATATTAAATTCATCTTCAAGTGCTTTTTTAAATAGTTTTAATCCAAACTTAATTGCTTCTTTGTTTGACATATTCTCTGTATATTCTTTTTCCAAGTCCTCATTTATTTTATTTGAAACATTTCCAACACATGTTGCCAAAAATCTCATATAAATTCCAGAGGGGGTTGTTTTATATAAAATCGGTTTATTATCCTCAATTCCTGCAATCAAAAGGCTAACACCAAATGGTCTAAGTCCTCCTGCTTGAGAATAGTATTGTTGAATGTTTGCAATATCCTTAACTAATGACAAAATGTCAATTGGATTTTGAAACTTAACTTTATGATCTTGGGCTATTACTCTTGCCTGTTCAATTAATCTTCTTCCATCAGACATAACACCTGCCCCTGCAATTGCTATGTGATTATCTACTTCAAAAATCTTCTTAAAAGACTTTTTAACAAGGAGTTTTGATTTAATTCTTCTATCTCCAATAAATACTACTCCTTCTTTTGTTGTAATTGCCAAAACTGAAGCTCCTAATTGAACCGCTTTTTCTGCATATTCTACTTGAAGAAGTAATCCGTCTGGGGAAAACATCCCGACAGTTCTATCATAGCCCATTTCTTGGTGTTGTTTTACTGAATCCATTTGTTTCTATAGAGTCAAATAATAGCGAGTTTTTAAATATTGTGCTTTGGTTTGTAATTTGAGAATATATTAAAAAATATAAAATCAAGTTTTGTCATTTTCCCTGCAAAGAAAATTACTAAAATAAATTAAGAACAAGACCTATATTATGTCACTTAGTTGTAAATATTTTTTCTATGTCCTATCTTTATAACAAGAACCAATAATTGATTTTTATTTAAATCAACTATTAATCTATATTCTCCAACTCGAAATTTATAACTCTTTTCTCCAACAAGTCTCACTAAAAAATGTTCGGGTCTAATTCTTAATTTCTCTAATGAATTAATAATTCTTTCTCTATCTTTAGAATTAAGTTTGTCTAGATATTTTTCTACATTTCTTGATAAAATTATTTCGTACATTACAAAATCACCTCTGGATTTTTTGTGCCCAAAAAGTCCTTAATTTTTGTTTGCATTATAAATACCTATTGAACGTTATATTTCCTCTTTAGATCAGATAAAGTAATAAATTTGCCTTCAGCAATTTCTTTTCTTGATTTCTCAATTTCCATTTTTGTTTGTTCAGATAGTTCTTTAGTATCTTCAATAACATTCCAGATTACTTCTTCATAAGTTTCTCTAGAAAAAAGTTTCATCCTGTTAAGTTCTTGTTGTAAATCTTGACTAATTTGAATAGTTGTTGTACCCATAGTAAATTATAGTTTGTCATAGTATATAAATATTTAGTTTTTCATGACTATGTGCAGTGTTACAACGAAACAGATTTGAAAATGTTTGCGTAGCAAATATGGAGAAATCCTGCAAGTTTTCTCTTTTTAATCGTTGTTATGTGTTTTTTCTGTAAGAAAAAATTGACAAAGTCAATAGTTTTTAAGTTGCCGTCAAGCTTATAAATAATCAAACTATGATACTAGTATGGAAGAAACTATTAAAATGTCTAAATCTGAATATGTAGATATGATTGATTATATGGAAAGAATGAAAGAAACACTTGAAGTATTGTCTAATGAAGAAACTATCAAAAAACTAACTTCTGCTATGAGCAGAATTAATTCGGGAGATTATCTTTCTAAAGAAGAGTTGATTTAATAATGTATAAATTACTTTTTGATAAACAATTCAAAAAGGATATTGATAAATTAGACAAAAAAATTAAAGAGAGAATTTTAAATAAGGTTTTTGAGCTAGAAAAGTATCCAGAATTAGGGAAACATCTACTAGGAATTGAACTTTGGAGTCTGAGAATTGGAAAACACAGAGTTCTCTATAAAATTAATTCTGGACAACTCCAAGTTCTAGTTTTAACTGCTGAACATAGAAAAAATGTTTACAAAGATTTCTAGGCAACTTTAAAATTGCAATTAACACGGATTATATATTACACACCTTAGTTTATTCACATCTTCTTCGATTACAATTTTATTCTGTCTAGTAATTACCACGCTCGACTTTTATATTGTAAGCTTTATCTAAATAGTCCTTTGCCATTCTATGTGTGTTGAAATATGATGCGGCATTCCCTATTGCAAGTTTCATTTCTTCAATCCATGCTGCTTTGTTCTTAGAATAATACATAGGAATAATTTTGTACTCTAATTTTGAAATAAAATCACAATATTCTTCAATTGGAAATCCTCCACCATTTCTCTCAAACCCTTCAATTGCCCAACCATCAAGTCTTGAAAGATGAAGTACACCATTTGCCGCTGCTTTCATACCTGAGGTGCCTGACGCTTCGTTATATGGAATTGGTGTGTTAAGCCACAAATCTACTCCACTTGTCATCTTCTTTGCAATGTTCATGTCATAATTTTCTAAAAACGCAATACTTACATCATCTTTTAGCTCTTCAGCAAAATTTAACACCCTAGTTAGAATATCTTTGCCCAAACCATCTTTAGAATGTGCCTTTCCTGCAAAAACAAACTGAACTTTCTTACCCAATCTCCTTAAATTATCTAAATTTTTAAATATAAAATCCGCTTGTTTGTATGCTGCAAAACGTCTTGCATAACCTATTGTTAACACATTTGGGTCTAACTTCACATCAATTATCGAATTCTCATTAACATAATTAATAAAATCTCTTTTAGCTTCCAAATGCGTCTCAAATAATTCTGAGTTAGGAACTATAAAGATCCTCTTTAAAAAACTCGCATCTTTCTCCCACCCAGGAATCCATCTGTCATATAGTTTTGATAAAAACTCACACGTCCAACTCTTCGTATGAATCCCGTTTGTAATAGCAGAGATTGTGAAATCAGGAAACATCTCTCTTGTAATTTCTGCATGTTTAATTGACACCGCATTTGTATAATGACTAAAACTAAGAGCTAATTTTGTTGTATTAAATTCCTCATCTCCTGCTAATTTTCTTATATGAATTGGAATTATTGCTTCTTCTCCTTTTAGCTTATCATATATGTCTTCATAACTAAATTTGTCATGTCCTGCAGGAACAGGTGTGTGTGTTGTAAATACACACTTTGATTTAACTTGACCATCTTCCCATCCATTTTTCATTCCTAATGTTTTAAAAAGTTCAAGAGTTAAAAAAACACTATGGCCTTCATTCATATGATACTTCTCTATTCCAAATCCTAACGCAGTCAATGCTCTAATACCACCAATTCCCAAAACAATTTCCTGTGCGATCCTATCACCGATATAAACCTTATCAGTTACCTCTTGAGCCCATTTCGAATTTTCCTCTAAGTTTGTATCTAAAAAATATATTGGAATCTTATGCTGAGTTACTCCCTCGTATTCATATTTCCAAATTCTTATTCTAACATCTTCACCCGAGATATTTACAACTACTTCTTTTTTGGTGTCTTCTAAAATGCTCTTATAGTCCCAAGTCTCATATTCCTCCTGCTGTCTCTTATCTATTATTTTTTGATTAAAATTTCCATATTTATACAAAAGTGTAACAGCACATAACGGGACATGTAAGTCCGCCATTGCTTTTATAGTATCACCCGCCAATATTCCCAATCCTCCAGAATAAACTGGAATAGACTCATCAAGTCCAATCTCAGCACTAAAATACGCAACTTTTGGATTCATAATATAAAAAATTGTTTGATTCTTTATTATATTTTATATATTACTTTCAAGTTAAAAGGAAAAGTGTAACTTTTGGTTAGTAGTGATTTTAAATAGGTTTATAAAAAGAAAAGAATTAATATAACACATGAGAAGACGAGAGGCTTTAATGAAGTTAGGTATTGTAGTAGGTGCTGTAACAGCAACTGTGGCTTTCTCAGGGTGTGCAACCCTAAAAAAAGAAATAGAAAGATTCTTTAGTGCTCAACCTGTTAAAGTTCAAAGAGAATCTGCTTTAGAACAAAGGCTTAAAAACCCCTCTACTCCTCTTGTACAACCTGCTTCAGTTCTCAACGATAATTTGTTTTATACACATAAAGTTTATGGAAACCAAGATGACATTTCTCTTATAGCTAACAATCTGCAAGGATGTAGTGAATTTATGAAACTTACAGGAAAAGTAGTTTTTGATAACACAACAAATGTTTACGTTGCAAGACTAGGAGATGAAAACTCAGGATTTAATTTGTGGTACTATTTTGAAACTGAAGATGAACCTAAAAAAACTGCACTTGGAATGCCTTTTATTATTGATGATCCTAAAAAACCTACTCAAAAATTAATAGGTAGAGGAAGTAGAAATCATAGATATTGGTGGCTTATTGATGGCCTTAGTGATGAAAGTTCCCATCTTGTTAGTCCTGGCACCTTTGGTCGAGGTGATGCAATTAAAACAAATGCCTCTCTTTTTAATCTTATGTGGCAAATAACACAATTAACTAAAGAATTTCCTGAACTACAAAATCCAGTAGATTACACTATTAAACGTATGGGCACAGTTTCTCCACTTAGAGTTATGAATTATCACCCACCAATTGAAGTTCTACAAGAATACAAAAGAAGAACAGAACAAACAGCTAATTGGATTAGAGGAACAAGAACAGGCGAAACTTTTAATTGTTATGTTCTTAGAAGAGAATAAATTAAAAATTACCCTAAAATCTCCTTTTTTTTCACATTCATATCTTTATCAAAAGAATAAACTATAGGAACACCAGTTCCAATTTCAAGTTTCATAATTTCTTTTTTATCTAACTTTTCAATATATTTTACAATCGCTCTTAGTGAATTTCCATGTGCAGAGATTATAACATTTTCTCCTTTTTTTAATCTTTTTTGAATATATTTCTTAAAATACGGGATTGTTCTCTCACTTGTCTGTTCAAGAGCATTTCCGCCGGGGGGTCTGACTGAGTAACTTCTTCTCCATAGTTGGACTAATTTCTCTCCAAATTTTTTTCTTGTACCATCTTTATTTAATCCTTGTAAATCTCCATAAAACCTTTCATTTAACGCTTCATTAGAAAAAACAACTAAATCTAAATCATCACTTTTGGTATGTTTATAATGTGAGTACCACTTTGATTCATTTCCATGAATACGAATATATTGATTACAATACAGGTTCCGATTAAGAATTTCAAATAAGGTTTCTTGAGCTCTTAATAAATTGGAAGTGAAAGCAACATCAAATTTAAAATTCTTCAGTTTTATTGCTGCACGTCTTGCTTCAACTAATCCTTTTTTAGATAAAGATACATCCACCCATCCTGTAAATCTATTTTGTAAATTCCAAATTGACTGTCCATGACGCACAATAACTAACTTACTCATAAGATACTTTCAAGATTTTTAATTTAAAGATTTAGAGCACTACTGAGAAGAAGAAAAAACAAATCAGACTTAAAATTGCCTTGTACACCTCATTTTTAATTTCCCACTTCTCTATAGAATGGTAAAGAAAAATACTAAAAATTGGTATTAAGAATAACTCTAATTGTGAATTCGAATTAAAAATTATAAAACTAAATGTTAAAAACGCAACATGATGAAATGGTTCAATTAAATTATTTCTAAAACTTAAATAAAATATTATAATTAATATTATCAAAAAAAATAATTCAAAAATATTTTTATAAACTAAATACACCAAATAAATGTACGATAAAAAAATTAAAAAATTAAATGTTAGCTTAATTTTACTCTTTATTTCTTTTAGTTCTTCCTTAGTTGATTTGCCTAATAAATAACCTCCTAAAGATAAAAAATATGAAATAACAAAAACCAAAAAAGGATTAACCATATATCAATTAATTAGATAATTCTAAATCAATTAAATTTTTAAATGTCTTATAGTCTTGAGCACCTGAAAGGAAATTTTTACCAACAAAAAAAGCTGGAGTTCCACTAACACCAAGGTTAATTCCCATTTGCAATTCTCTATCAATTTGTGAATTATATTTATTCTCTTTTAAACAGGTTGCAAATTGTGTCGCATCAAGTCCGACAGTATTTGCAAAGTCTTTAAACACACTCACTGAATCATTCGAATTAATCCAGTCATTTCTTTTTATAAATAACATTTTACTATACTCTCTCCAATGGTCTTGTTCATTTGCACACAATGCAGCATTAGAGGCACTTCTTGCCTTTGGATGAAGACTCTCAAGAGGAAAGTTCATATATACATATTTCACTTTTCCTGTATCAACATAATCTTCAAATAACTTTGGAACTGGTGGCACATACCCAGGTGATTGTGCTTGAAATTTAGCAACTAGTTCGGGATTTCCTTCTGCAATTCCACAAAACGGACATTCATAATCACTAAATTCATAAATTGTGAGCTTAGCATCTGGATTTCCAATTACGATGGAATCATTTGAAACTTTTATATTATTAATTAAATACTTTGCTTGGACGTATTGTGGGTTTAAAACATAATAAGTTTTTCCTCCAATTACCTCTTCTTGAAAAGCACCTGAAAGCTTTGCTTGCCAGTCTGGAAGGTTTGCAATCTCTTTTGAAAATAAAAATGCAGGAACTAATTTCAAATCAAGAGCCGATTTAAATTTCTCTCCTTGTACACTGTTAACGTCTACTTTTTCAGATTCTAAATCTGAAATCAAATTTTGCTTAATCTGTTGTGCAAAAACATCAACTTGACAATTCAAACACTTTGGATCTTCAACGATAGTTAATTTGACACCACTTGGTCCACTTGAATTTAGATTTTCATTTGTTATATGTTCATTTGCCATTGGATGTTCCATCATCTCTTCAGAAGAATTCATTTGAGAATACATGTACACAGCTACCCCTAGTAATGCAACAAGTATAACTACAAGCACAAAAGATGCAATTTTCCACGATCTTGATTCATCCACTTTAGTGTGAGACACTTTATTAGATTTGGGCACTGTTTTCTTTTTAGCTTGAACTTTGGAGGCTTTAGTTGTTGCTTTCTTAGCTCCAGTTGTTGCTTTCTTAACCCCAGTAGGTTTTTTTTTAACCTCTGTTGGTTTCTTTTTTTTGGTTGTTGCCATAGTATTTTTTTAAATGAGTTTATTTATAAAACTTTCTTTATAATCCTACAATTTCTGCATCATAAAACTTAATTGCCTTTGGACCAACATAACCTGGAACATCTTGAATTTCTTTTGAGAGTTCTATGTTTTCAAGGATTTTGAATATGTTACCAGTTAGCAAACCCCCTTTGATGGGTTTTCTAATTCCATTTTCAACTAAATATCCTTGTCTAATTTCTGAAGAAAACTCTCCTGAAACTAAATCTGGAACGAAAGAAGAAAAAGTTATAATTTCCACATAATTTTCTTCTTGATTTAATTCCTCTAAACTTTTATCACCGGGATTAACTTCAATTACTCCTAATGGTCCTGTTGCTTTATTTTTGGTATAGTCTGCATATTGTTTGTTTGCAAAAAATGTTTGAACTACATTTTTTTTAATTAGACAAGTTCTCTGACCTGAAATTCCTTCTTCATCAAAAGCTTCTGAAACACTATTATTCTTTCTTATTGCATTTGCATATATTGTTAGTTTATTTTTCTTAGCAGTAAAAATTTCTTTTCCAATTTTATATTTTGAAACTCCTTGATGTTTAAGTCTTGCAGAACAATGACCAATAACTGAATTTAAAGATAAATCTGGGATAAAAAAATCTTTGCATGCTGTATTACTAAGAATAACTTTTCCTTTGAAGTTTTTCATCTGTTTTGCAATTACCGAGTTTTTAGCATTCAAAATACAATTTTTAAAAAATCCTTCAAAATCAAAATTAATTACATTATTTATCTTCTCATAACTTACAAATTCATTTTCTTTATTTGTATCTAAATTTTTAGCAGTTATTATTAATTCAAAGTATGAACTATTCTGTTTGAAGGCTTTATCAATTTTATTAGAATCAATATGTTCATAGGTTCTTATTGAATTTAAAAACTCACAGGAATTAACTTTTAGATTTATTTTTTCACTCTGGGCCCCAGAAATTTCTTTCTTAAGAATTTCAATTATTTGAGCAAAAAAAACTTTCAATGTCTTAGATTTAAAATTTTCTTCAAATTTTTTTGAACAAAAAGAATCATAATCAATATGAGAATAATCTACTTCTTTATCTTCTTTTTTTGAAAGTTTATATTTCTTAGTTCTACTTTGTGAACATGTAAATAATGCAATATTTAGGTCTTCTTTAAACTCTTCTATTGAATCATATTTTGAGGATACAAATGTTGATTTTCCAATTTCATCATTAATTTCTTTATACAAATTTACTACAAAACCTTCTCTTTTAGCTTCAAGAATAGATTCTATTTTATAATCTGCTTCCATGTAAAAATTTTCTCTTTCAATATCATGTCCATTTATGTTCCAAGCAGAAATTTTGTTTTGAGAAAGTAATTTATTTAAAAGTTCTATGTATTTAGAATATTTTGAAATTTGAATTTGTTTTTCTTCCATTTATCCTAAAATCAACTCCTCAATTAATAGATAAGGTCCACCTTCTGAGACTCTAACCCACTCTTTGTGACCTTTACCACAACTCCCTCCACCTTCAATTTCAAATTCTTTTGAGATGCCACTTATATTTTTAATAATCTCAGGTAAGAACCCTGTTAATGTGAAACCATCATAAAACTCATCAACTAGTTTTCCATCCTTTATTTTTTGTCCGAAACACCCTTGGATTTGAACTCCCCATCCTTTTGGGTCTTCCATCCCTCCGTTAGATTCAATAATATATATTCCTTCTTTAATTTCAGATAAAAGTTCATCTTTTGTTTTATCTCCAGTATCAAAATAAGTATTACTCATTCTTGCATAAAGTTTATGGTCAAAACTTTCTGCTCTTGCATTTGAAGAAGATTTTAAGTTTAATTTACTTTTTGAATAAAGATCTGCCATTGGTTCATTCACAACTCCTTTTTTAACAAGGTATGTTTTCTTAGCAAGATTCCCATCATGATCAAAATAAAATTCCCCATGTTTCCCCTCGATTGCAGGATAATCAATAATGTTAATTGCATCAGACCCTATTTTTTTACCACTCCATATACTAGCAAGAGCTCTTCCTTTCATCATAGTATCTGCCTCCATCCCATGTCCAAAACTTTCATGAGCTAAAAGTCCTGTTAATTTTGGAGAAAGTAATGCATGATATTTTCCTCCTTTTAATCTTTTTACTTTTTTTGTATTTATTATTTTTTGATTAAACTCTTTCTCTTCACTTTCAAATTTTTTAAAAACTGAAAAATCATTTGCAACATAACTCTCATAAACCATCCTTGTAATTTCATCTTTACATTTTACATATGCAATAACAACTAATATTTTTAGGGGTATTTTTTGATATAGAGACCTGTATTTATTTGAAAATATATGTTCTTCTTCTTCCTCTATTAAAGCACATCTAGCACTTACTACTTCATTATCAAACTTTCGGATTCTATTTTTTATTTCATTAAGAACTTTGCTAGTCTCTTTAATATCTTGTTTTTGACTTATTTTCACATAATTCTTATTTAAAATTTCAGTTTCATATTTCAATTCTATAACTTTATTAATTAACTTAGAGTTCTCATTTGCTTCTTTGAGCAACCTATTTAATTGTGTTTCAATTGAATTTATTTCAAGAGAACTTTGTCCATACTCAAGATATTTTTCACCATCCCAAACTCTAATCTTTACACCCTTATCCTTATCATTTGAAGAAGAAATTCCATCTTGGTCTACAACTATTCTACTCTCTTTAGAGGAAAATATATTTATATCATAATATAAATCTAATTCAATTTTTGAATTAAGTTCTTTTAATTCTTCTTTAAGAAATTTATATTGAGTCATTCTACAAATAATTTTAGAGAATAGATTTATAAATTTATCTTATGTCTATTCACTAAAATTTAGGATTAATCTATTTTTTTTATATTTTTTATACGAAAGTCTTATATAAATGTTTTATGTGATTAGATATAATGTCAAAATTAATTCATAAAAAAAAAGTTGTTCTTCCAACAATGAAATATTTAACTTCGATATGGAGCATTGGTTTTGGACTTATGTTTGCAAGTAAAAATAAGATTAAAAAGGGAGTCTGTTTAGTTATGCCAATTGGGAAAAATTCTAGATTTTCTTGTGGAGTCACCATGCATTTTGTATTTAATCCTCTTGAAATTTTGTTTGTGAACTCAGAATTTGTTGTGGTTGATAAAGTAATTCTAAAACCTTGGAAAAGTGTTTATATACCAAAAAAACCTTGCAAATATGTACTTGAATCTAATGTTGGAAGTTTCAAGAATATTAAAATCAAAGACAAGGTTAAAATCGAAATCTAAATTCTCTTAAGTTTTTTAATCTTGCTTGTATGTCCGCTTACAATTTTGACCTTCATGTTCTCTAATTTCTTAAAAACCTTTACCAATTCCTCGTTCGCTTTATTATCGATTGGTCGTGCCTTCACATGAACTAAATATTGGTTATTTCTCTCGTCAAATTCAATTTTTGGTTTTTTTGAATTTGTTTTTATTTTAACCAAAAATTCTTCACTACTTATTTTCTTTTCCATTGAATTCTAGTTTTAAATTATCTTTAGGATATTCAAGAGCAAATGTTGAAGGTTCTCCACTAAAAACATATTTGCCATCATAATTCATTGTTGCATTAAAATCATTTAAAGTTACTGTCGCTTTGTTAAAATCAAAATTAACACTTTTTGAAAACTCTAAAGTTCCTTCTTCAAAATTTAATTCTAGAACATCAAAATACAGTTGTGTATTTGTCCTCTTCTGAGAAGTTAATATGAAACTGTCTCCTTTAATTTCCAATTTGTTTCTTCCAAACACAATTTCTGATGCTTTCCCCTCAAAAATAATAGAATTGTTTTTCATAAAAATTCTTCCTTTAAAATCTTTAATTGAAATGTCCTTTCCAGTCTCATCAAAAAAAGCACTACTTGTTTTTAGTGTAAATTGTGAAGAAGAAATTAACAAATCTCCTGAATACGTTTCATTAAAATTTTCCAGTTTTCCTGTTAGAGTCAGAGTTTTTTTCTCTTCGTCTCCAAAATTAAATGTGATATCACTCACAAAGAAGAAGAATATTAAAGATAAAAAAAATAAAATTATTCCTAGATGAATCCAAAAAGGTTTCATATTAAAAAATTTACCTTTTTTCTTACCTTTTTTTTTGTTATCATCATATAAGTCCTTATCAAGCACATCATATGTCATTGTGATACTTCCCTAGACGTATATATTTATAAACTTTCACATATAATTATGAGTAATGAGAGATGACTACTACATTGAAATAGAAGAAGATTCTAAAAAAATAGATCTTCACGCAAATAATAATAAAGATTCTCATAAAAAGAGAAAAAAGCCTTCAAAAAAACTAAAATGGGGTGCTATTTTTTTATTTATATTTTTGATTTACTCTTTTTACAACTCTATGATTTTATTTTTTCTAGACATTTTAAAACAAAGTCCTGCTTTGTATTCCCAATATTTGTTTATACAATCTCAAATTTCAAATAGTACTTTGCTTGGTTTATTTTTCGTTTCAATTTTTGGTTCATTATTTTTTTTGGTTCTCCCTTCTGAAGCACTTTTTATTTATTATCTAAATTCCACAAATCATTTTTTTATATTAATAATCATCCTTACTGTGCTTGGTTCTCTTGTCGGACTATCTTTTAATTATTTTTTCGGAAAAATGTTAGGAGAGAAAATTCTAAGGTGGATGTTTAAAAAAAAATTTGACAGTTATAAAGAAAAAATTTTAAAATATGGTGGTTATGTTCTATTTTTTGGAAACATATTTCCAGGTCCAATTGAGGTTTTGACAATATTTTACGGTGGGTTTAAATTTGAGTATTCAAGATTCATTTATCTCTCTATGATGGGAAGACTTGTCAAATATGTGTTGTTATTTATTTTGTACATTTACTTTTGGGACCACATAATATTCTCGTATGAAGAACTGCTTAAAAACTTCTCTACAGTTTTAAGTGTGTGGAGAAGTTAATATGTATTTTTTATAGAATTAATATAAACTGTATTCTTAGTGTTTTCTCTTCTTATTGCAACTACATTTTCAATTTCAAGCTCTTTTAAGTAGTTGTAAAAACTCGCCTTAGAACAAAATCTAAAATGCTCAACTATCATAAATTTTAATTCTGATAAACTCATTCCATTCTCACCAACCATCGACATCATCTTTTGCTTTAAAACTTCTCGTTTATTGTGTTTTGCTTTGAATGCCAAAAGTGCCTCATACGGGTCTTTAAACATCTCAGGTTTTGTTTGTTGTTTTATTTGCTCTGAGGGTTGTTGGGTCGGTACTTCAATTTGTTTTGGGGTTTCTTGTGGTTGTATTTTAACTTCTTGTTTTAATTCTTTAATATAGTCTAGAGCAATTTTTATTCCTTTAATTTCCCCTTTGAGCTCAATGATTGTGTCATTTAGGGTTGTAATGTTTTCTTTTAGGGATTTATTTTCTTCTTTTAAATTAAAAACTGTGTCTTTAAGATAAGTTATGTCATCTTTACAAGCGGTAAAACCTTTCTTGACTTGTTCTTTGAACTCATCCATCTTAATATAGAATAGAGCCAAATATTTATATAGTTTTTTATTGTTTTCTATTAAGCCCAATATTTATAAAATGAATCGTGTTAATTCTTATTACCATGGCGGTTATACCAAAATCTAAGACAACAAATGTAGTTTTATTTGATACTATTAGAGAACTCAAAAAATACTCAGATAAAACTAAAACAAAGGTATACAGAGCAGTTGCTGTAAAATTAGCAGTTCCTGCGAGTCAAAAAGTTGAGTTGAATGTCTCAAAAATTGACAAGTATGCTAAAGCAAATGAGACAATGATTATTCCTGGCAAAGTACTTGGTTCAGGTACAATTTCAAAAAAAGTCAATGTGGTTGCATTCAACGCATCACAATCTGCTCAGAAGAAAATAATTTCAGCAGGAGGTTCTTTTCTTGAGATTAGAGATTATATTGCAAAGAGTCCAAAGAACAAGTTGAAAATACTTGCTTAGATTCTACTTAACTTTTTTTTTATAGCGAAGTGGAGCAGTTAGGAGTGCTCGGGGGGCTCATAACCCCCAGGTCGGTGGTTCAAATCCACCCTTCGCTATTTCGTTACACTCACTAGCTTGAGTGTCTTTTCACCACCTTCGGTGTTCTCAACAATCAAAAATTAGAAATTTTTGGTCATTGTTTAACATGTAAAACAATAAATTTGCAAAGCAAATTCTTGGACGTTGCGAACATAGTTCGCATCACTTCAAATCCACCCTTCG
>Ga0114931_10001287_pt1 | contig 31942 bp, 29 predicted proteins | sample 2SBtaG_FD_89579 | JGI IMG/M metagenome (GOLD analysis project Ga0114931, IMG submission 89579) | Deep subsurface microbial communities from Kolumbo volcano to uncover new lineages of life (NeLLi) - 2SBTROV14_V59a metaG | ecosystem: Environmental > Aquatic > Marine > Volcanic | place: Kolumbo...
CGATTTTGCACGTGAGCCCCACAGGGGGGAGTCCCAGGGATGGGACGAATAGAAATCGGGGATATTTGGGCCCTTCTCCCGCCGGCGCAGTAGATTGGCCCTAAGTCCGACAGACTCCTAGAGTCGCCCTGGGGCGACCGTGAGCAGGGCCGGCAACACCGGCGGTCGACGGCCAGGCCCGCCTCAGGATCGAATCGCCCTCGTCACGAGCCAAAAACCCAGACCCGCTGAATCGTCGCAGACCATCCCGTCCATGGACCTCCACAGCGAACTGCAGATCATAGGCGCTCGGATAGACGCGGCGCTGGACCGGCGCCTGCCCCCGGAACACACCTTCCCCCAGCGCCTCCACAGGGCCATGCGTTACGCGGTCCTCGACGGGGGAAAGCGGATCCGCCCCGCCCTGATGTACGCGACGGCGCGGGCCCTGGATGTCCCGTGGGACGCCATAGACGGGGTGGCCGCAGCGGTGGAGCTCGTGCACGACTATTCCCTCATTCACGATGATCTGCCAGCGATGGACGACGACGCCCTGCGGCGCGGGCGACCCACCTGCCACCGTGCCTTCGATGAGGCGACCGCCATACTGGCAGGTGATGCGATCCAGGCCCTGGCCTTCTATGTCCTGGCCCACGACACCACCATATCGGCCGATCCCGCGACCCGGCTGCGGCTCATCGAGATCCTCGGGCAGGCCGCAGGGTCGCGCGGGATGGCCGGAGGCCAGGCCATGGATCTGGCATCGGTGGGCAAGTCCCTCACCCTGGCGGAGATGGAAGACATGCACATCCACAAGACCGGGCTGCTGATTCGCTCCACCGTCCTCATGGCCGCACACCTGCAACCCGGCCTGGGCGAGACCGAACGCGACCGGCTGGACCACTTCGCCAAGTGTATCGGGCTGGCCTTCCAGATCCAGGACGACATTCTCGACGTAGAGGGGCATACGGACACGCTGGGCAAGCCGCAGGGCTCAGACCAGGCTCAGGGCAAGCCCACCTACCCCTCCATCGTCGGCATGGAGGAGTCCAAGGCCCGCGCGCTGGCACTCCACGACGAGGCGCTGCGCAGCCTCGAGTTCCTGGACGAGCGAGCCGATCTGCTCCGCGCCCTGGCCAGCTATATCGTCAGCCGTCCGAAGTGACAGACGGCACCCCTGCACGTCCGGGGGACTTGCATAAGTCATTGCGCCCCAAGATAATTGATCTTTGTTCCACCACCTGAAACCGATGCCCGCCTCAGACTACCCCCTGCTTTCCCTCATCGATGACCCGGCGGACATACGCCACCTGTCTGTCGAGGAACTGCAGCAGTTAGCGGTGGAACTGCGGGGCTATGTGCTGAAATCGGTGTCCCGTTCGGGGGGACACTTCGCCGCCGGGCTCGGTGTGGTGGAGCTGACCATCGCGCTGCACCATGTCTTCGACACCCCGGCAGACCGTCTGGTATGGGACGTAGGCCATCAGTGTTATCCGCACAAGATCCTGACCGGTCGTCGTGACGCCCTGCCAAGCATCCGCCGTTCCGGGGGACTCGCCCCCTTTCCCCAACGCGGGGAGAGCCCCTACGACACCTTTGGCGTGGGCCATTCCAGCACCTCTATCAGCGCAGCCCTGGGCATGGCCCTGGGGATGCGGCACCGGGCCGAGGCACACAAGACCGTCGCCGTGATCGGCGATGGGGCCATGACGGCCGGCATGGCCTTTGAGGCCCTCAACCATCTGGGTGACGTCAGGGCCGACGTGCTGGTGGTCCTCAACGACAACGAGATGTCCATATCCCCGAACGTGGGGGCACTGAACAACTACCTCACCCGCATCCTCTCCGGAAAGGTCTTCTCGACCATGCGCGAGGGCGGCAAGCGCTTGCTTCAGCAGATGCCTCCCATGTGGGAACTGGCCCGCCGCACGGAGGAGCACGTCAAGGGGATGATCGCCCCGGGCACCCTGTTCGAGGAGTTCGGGATCAACTATTTCGGCCCGGTGGACGGCCACGACCTGCCGACCCTGATCCAGATCCTGCGTAATCTGAAGGGCCATCAGGGTCCCCGTCTGCTCCACGTGGTGACCTGCAAGGGCAAGGGCTATGCCCCGGCCGAGGACGATCCAGTCAGCTACCATGCGGTGCCACGCTTCGATCCCCTGACCGGGGTGCACTCGAGCGCCCAGGCGAGCGCCCCCACCTACACCCAGGTGTTCGGCGACTGGATCTGCGACATGGCCGGCCGGGACGAACGCCTGGTCGCGATCACCCCGGCCATGCGTGAGGGCTCGGGCCTGGTCCGCTTCTCAAAGGAGTTCGCGGACCGCTATTTCGATATGGGCATCGCCGAACAGCATGCAGTGACCCTGGCCGCAGGTCTGGCCTGTGAGGGACTGAAACCGGTCGTGGCCATCTATTCCACCTTCCTGCAGCGGGCCTACGACCAGCTCATCCACGATGTCGCCCTCCAGGGCCTTCCGGTACTGTTTGCCATCGATCGCGCCGGGACCGTCGGGCCCGATGTGCCCACCCACGCCGGGAGCTTCGACCTGAGCTTCCTGCGCAGCATCCCGAACCTGGTGATCATGGCCCCTGCGGATGAAAACGAGTGCCGTCAGATGCTGTACAGCGGATACCTCATGGAGGGCCCGGCCTGCGTGCGATACCCGCGGGGCAGCGGTCCGGGGGTCGCACCCCACGCCTCCATGGAGGCCCTGCCTGTGGGCAAGGCCCGCCAACTCCGTAAGGGACGGGATATCGCGATACTCTCCTTCGGGAGCCTGCTGGCCGAGGCCCTGGTGGCGGCAGACGCGCTCGGCGCCAGCCTGTTCGATATGCGATTCATCAAGCCCCTGGACGAAGAGACCCTCATGGCCGCGGCGCGCGAACACGAACTGGTCGTGACCGTGGAGGACAATGTGATCGCCGGAGGCGCCGGCAGCGCGGTCAACGAGTACCTTGCCCGGGCCGAACTCACCCCGCCGGCGCGGATCCTGAATCTGGGCCTTCCCGACCGCTTTCTGGCCCACGGGAGCCGGGCGGAACTGCTGCGTCAGGCGGGCCTCGATGCCCATGGGATCCAGTCCGCCATCCACCATCTATTCCCCCGGAGAGATTGCGAAACGCCCGACGCTCAAGTAGCATCCTAGTGATTTGCTCAGGATTTATCTCTGAGCGCGGGTTCACCACAGGGCTACAGACCCCGCTCGCCCGGGTCTTCTGCTGCTCAGGGTACCTGGCTTGCGGGGCAGAAGAAGGGCAATGCGCAGCCATATCGCGACATGGCCGGCGCCTCAGAGGCCCGGTCGCCTGAAGACGCAGGACCTGCAGGCCGAAGCCGGGTACCCCGAGCAGAGATGCCCGAGTCCGTGGCTGGGAGCCTGTCCGGGTCATGGGGGCCATGGCGAGAGAGTGGCACGGCGAGGCCGGTTTTTCGATCGTTTGAGGCGCGTGGTGGGTACCATGCGACGAAAAGGACCGGGAAAGCGGACCTCCGGGGCGCCCTCGCAGCAGGCTGATCATGACTCGGACAGGCCCCTGGGCCCGCTTCGCCGACATGGAGACCAGGACACCGATGAGTACAATCGCACCAAAGATCGTGAACACCATACCGGATATACAGTCCAACCCGGACACCCGCAATATCCCTATCAACAAGGTGGGAATCAAGGAGATTCGTCACCCGGTGCGTGTCCTGGACCGGTCCGGGGGCGAACAGCACACCATCGCCCGCTTCAACATGTATGTGGATCTCCCCCACGACTTCAAGGGGACCCACATGTCCCGCTTCGTGGAGATCCTCAACACCCACGAGCAGGAGATCAGCGTGCGCTCGTTCAAGGAGATGCTGCATGAGATGACCGAACGCCTGGAGGCGGAATCCGGCCACATCGAGATGTCGTTCCCCTATTTTGTGAACAAGGCGGCCCCCGTCTCAGGTGTCCTGAGTCTGATGGACTACGATGTGACCCTGATCGGGGAGTTCAAGGGCGGGCGATCCCATACCTACATCAAGGTCGTGATCCCGGTGACCAGCCTGTGCCCCTGCTCCAAGGAGATCTCGGCCTATGGGGCCCACAATCAGCGCTCCCATGTCACTGTCAATGCCAGGATCAGGGACTTTGTATGGATCGAGGAACTGATCGACCTGGTGGAGAACCAGGTCTCGTGCGAGTTGTATGGCCTGCTCAAACGGCCCGACGAGAAATTCGTCACCGAGCGGGCCTATGACAATCCCAAGTTCGTGGAAGACATGGTGCGGGACATCGCCGTGCAGCTGAACGGGGATGTGCGAATCTCGGCCTATACCATCGAATCCGAGAACTTCGAGTCCATCCACAACCACTCCGCCTACGCCCTGATCGAGATCGACAAGGAGGCTGAGGGCCTCGTGCCCCGGGACGAATAGCGGTCCCGGCCGTACCTGGAGGCCAATCCCGGGTGCGGCGGGTATGGGCTCGGACCCGAATCCGGCAAGCTCCCTGTACTGGCTGTGCGGCCCATGATCCCAGGGCCGACCGCCCCGCTGTATCCGTGAAGCCTCCGCCACGCACTCCGACCTATCCGTGGCCCGGCAGTGGCGATCGCCAGCTCCGCATTGCGCATCCAGTCCATGGGCGGGGATTCAGGCCTTGATCTGAACGATTGCGCCCCACCATCCGCCCGACCCGGAATAGATCGGAGCCGCTCCCGGGCCTAACCGCCCAGCTGATAGTACTTCATGAACCGCTTCAATAGACGCTTGGCGTCCTTCGGAGCCAGCGCCTTGTCCGCGTTCTCGCCTGAATTGTGCACCGTGATCGACGTGCGCGCCCCCTCGTCCTGGACATGGAGCTCATAGAGCTCGTTTGGCTCGAGCCCGCCACTGCTGCTGAACAACTTTTCAAAAAAGGACTTCTTGGGCTGCCCTTCCTCCGTATAGGTGAAGTAGTAGATCCCCTTGTCGCGATCCTGTTGTTCCACATAGAGCCCGGCCCGATCCAGGGCTACGCCCGCCAGACGCCATACATCGCGAAAGTCGTCCTCGACGATCAATTTCGGGTTCTTCTTGTCATCCACGAGACGCAGATTGACGGTGACATCCGGTGCCGAGGCGATCTGCTCCCTGGCCTGCTCCTCGTTCGCACCCAGGTAGACCATCAACTTGGTGAGCATCTCGGCATCGAGCTGCGGATCCGGCGGCAGCAGCGCCCAGCTGAGCGTGGATTCGTCGTAGGTATCGTCTCCCGCCGGCGCCTCGGTCGCCTGGGCGGCGCGCTGGGTCGTGATATAGACATCGGTGCTGCCGTCCGAGCGCTCCACCCGCAATCGATAACGGTCACGGATCCCGGTGTCCGTGAGATAGCGGGTCACGCGGCCCAGGAGACCGCGTATGCCCGTCTGCGGGAGGGCACCGCGGTGCTCGTACCAGTCAGTCACCATCAGCCCCAGCTCCGGGTCGTCCTTCTTCAGCGGTATGCCCTGCTCTCTCCAGAAGGCCCGGAGTCTGGGCCAGAGCTGACTCGGAGAGGCGTGGATCCTCAGCCAGCGCGTGTTACCCTCACGACGCACCTCGATGCCACTGATCTCCGGGAGTACCGCTACCCCGCCCGAGGTGCCGCGCTGGCCCGAAGCCTGCGTCCCCTTCTCCTCCTTACGGGACTCCGCAACGGCGCTTGCCGGCTCGCCCGGCACCGACATGGCACGACCCCATTCGGGGGTCGTCAGATCGGGAGGGACGTCCAGCGGTGGAACCGAGGAGGCCGCTCCGTACTCGGAGTCGTATCCGCCCCCGAATCCGGCACAACCACCAACCGTGGCGATCGACAAGACCGCGATCCAGCGCAGCAGGGGGCGGCGTACCAGGGCCACGAGGCACAGGCTCACGCCAGCACCCCCGCCTGACTCATCGCCTCACGGACCCGGCCCTGGTCTTCCTGCGACAAGGGAATCAGGGGCAGACGAATCCCGGGCGGAATCAGTCCCATCTCACACAGGGCCCACTTGACCGGGATGGGATTGGACTCCACGAAGAGCTCACGGTGCAGACCTTGCAGGGGGGCATCGATTCGCTGCGCCGCCCCGGCATCACCGCCCAGGGCCGATACGCACAGCTCATGCATCGCCCGGGGCGCGACATTGGCGGTGACAGAGATCACCCCCTTGCCCCCGTTCAATATGATCTCGCGCGCCAGCGCATCGTCACCACTGTATAGGTCCAGACTCTCTCCACAACACGCGATGAGCCGGCGGGCGCGTTCCAGACTCCCTGTCGCCTCCTTGATCCCCACGATGTTCGAGATACCCGCCAGCCGCACCACGGTCTCCGGCAAGAGATCACAGGCGGTACGGCCCGGCACGTTGTACAGGATCTGGGGGATCGCCACGGCCTCAGCGACTGCCTTGAAGTGGCGGTACAGCCCCTCCTGCGGCGGCTTGTTGTAGTAGGGCGTCACCAGCAGGCAGGCATCTGCGCCGGCCTCGTAGGCACAGCGGGTCAGATCGATCGCCTCGGTGGTGGCATTGGCGCCGGTACCGGCGATGACGGGCACGCGCGCACGCACCTGCTCCACTACATGACGGATCACCTGACAATGTTCGGCATGGTCCAGGGTCGCCGACTCACCGGTCGTGCCCACCGCCACGATCGCATCCGTGCCCTGCTCGATATGGAACTCCACCAGACCGGAGAGGGATTCGAAGTCGACCGTGCCGTTCGCCGCCATGGGCGTCACCAGCGCTACCATACTGCCGTGAAACATGGGATATCCCAGGAAAAAATGAGTCGCCATGGTACTGGCGCACGAGGTCATTGACAAGCGATTCGACCCATGGGCCCGCGCCATGACAGGTGCCCCCGGGCATGCGCGACCACACCGCCCCCGGCCCTGTGCAGGCTCGCCGTCAGCTGAGCTCCGAGTGCTCGGGCAGTCCACCATTTGCGGACCTGTGATTAGCTGGTACCCTAAGGCACCTCAGATCTATGCCGGAGGGGAGCGACGGCGAGGTGCACGCGCCCAGCTCGGGGTGCCGATGACCACCCAGACCCGGACCCCAGGGACCGATCGACAGCCCGACTGCGCACAGACCCCAGGCGCCTGCCCAGATCTGCCCGGCAGCCCTGGTGTTCATTCAGACGAACTGGCTTAGACATCCATTGGGTACACATCCGAAGACAACGATCCGATCACTATGACGCAGGGATCTCTGCATGGCTAACTATCTCGTCATCTCCGCCATAGGCGAGGACCGCCCCGGCACGGTTGAGAAGCTCTCAAGCACGATATTGGAGTACGACTGCAACATAGAGGACAGTCGAATGTCGGTGCTGGGCGGGACGTTTGCACTGATTCAGCTGGTGTCGGGCAAATGGAACAATCTGGCCAAGCTCGAGACCGCCCTCAAGAACCTTCAGACCAAGCTGGACCTGACCATCATCACCCGCCGCACCGAGGAGCGGGGCGCTCAACAGCAGGTCATGCCCTATTCTGTGGACGTGGTCTCCCTGGACCATCCGGGCATCGTCAGCCAGCTGGCCGGCTTCTTCGCCCAACGGGGCATCAACATCCAGGACATGAGCACCTCCACCTACCGTGCAGCGCACACCGCCACACCGATGATATCCATTCGAATGGCCATTGAGGTCCCCGCCCACGTACACATCGCCCAGTTGCGCGAAGAGTTCCTCGATCTGTGCGATGCGCAGAATTTCGACGGGGTCCTCGAACCTGTCAAGGCCCTGTAGGAACCCCTCGCATCAGGGGACCCGCCCTGATGCGGCGGAGATACCCTCACAGCCGAGCACGTGCCTCGCCCCATCGGATATGAGCAAACAGACTGTCACCGGGAAACGGCTCTTTGTCCTGGACACCAATGTCCTGATGCACGATCCGGGCGCGCTGTTCCGCTTCAAGGAGCACGACATCTTCCTGCCCATGGTGGTGCTGGAGGAGCTGGATCACGCCAAGAAGGGTCTCTCGGAGGTGGCACGCAACGTGCGTCAGGTCAGCCGGTTCCTGGACCAGCTGATCACGGGACAGGACCACGAGGCCATAGCACGCGGCCTGCCGCTGTCCGGCAGGCCGCAAGGCGAGGCACGCCCGACCGGGTACCTGTTCTTCCAGACCCGCACCCTGCCTGCACCACTCCCGCAGACTCTGCCCGGATCGACCCCGGACAACACCATCCTGGGTACCGCCTTCGCCCTGCAGCAGGCCCACGCCGACACCCGGGTCACCCTGGTATCGAAGGACATCAATCTGCGTATCAAGGCGGCCGTCCTGGGTATCCACGCGGAAGACTACTTCAACGATCAGGTCCTCGATGATGTGGATCTCCTGTATACAGGGCAGTACGAGCTACCTGAGGACTTCTGGGAGCAGCACAGCAAGGACATGGCGTCCTGGCAGGCCTCCGGGCGCACCTTCTACAGGCTCAGCGGCCCCCTGGTGGGCCAGTGGCACCCCAATCAGTGCCTGAGCCTGGAGGGAGAGCAACCCCTGTCGGCGCTGGTCCGGGAGGTCACCCAGGGACAGGCCACCATCGAGCTGGCCCGGGACTATACCCAATCCCGCCACCCTGTCTGGGGCATCAACGCCCTCAACCGGGAGCAGAATTGTGCCCTGAACCTGCTCATGGACCCCGATCTGGACTTCGTCTCCCTGGTCGGAGTCGCCGGCAGTGGCAAGACGCTCCTGGCCCTGGCCGCGGGACTGGCTCAGACACTGGACGAGCAGCGTTATCGCGAGATCGTCATGACCCGGATCACGGTCCCGGTCGGGGAGGACATCGGCTTCCTCCCCGGGACCGAGGAAGAGAAAATGACCCCCTGGATGGGGGCCTTGATGGACAATCTCGAGGTCCTGACCCAGACCGATGGGGGCGGTGACTGGGGGCGGGCCGCCACCAACGACCTGATTCGCAACAAGATCCGGATCCGCTCGGTCAACTTCATGCGCGGGCGCACCTTCCTGGACCGGTTCATCATCCTGGATGAGGCCCAGAACCTGACATCGAAGCAGATGAAGACCCTCATCACCCGTGCCGGCCCGGGCACCAAGATCGTGTGCATCGGCAACATTGCGCAGATCGACACCCCCTATCTCACGGAGACCAACTCCGGGCTCACCTACGTGGTCGACCACTTCAAGGACTGGGCCCACGGCGGTCACATCACCCTGCTCCACGGGGAGCGCTCTCGGCTGGCCGATTTCGCATCGGAGATCCTGTGACCCCGGTGATGAGGCGCGCGCCCCCGTGCCGGGGAGGCGCGGAGACTCATGCGATAGCGTCGGTATCGGTGGCGGCGGGCGCAGGCACCCCGCCACGCACGCTGACCGCTCAGCTGCGCGGGGTGTTCATGGACATCAGGACGGCCATCGCCGCCTGGTTACGCAGGGCCTTGAGGAGGTCCAGCCGGGAGGGCGTGAGGTCGAATCCATCCGGGTCGGGATGGTCGCCATAGATCATACCGACCGCCCGGGCGTTGACCACCACTGGAAAGATCAGGAAGGACCCGGCCACACCCAGGGCCTGATACCAGCCCGGAAGTCTGTCCCGGACGTGGCTCCCGCGGCTGTCCGAGATATGGATGTCCACGTTTTCCCGCAGGGCGGCGTGAAAGACGTCTGCGGCATATCGGGTGGGGAACCGAAACCGGCCCATATAGTCCTGGATATCGGGACCGAATCCGAGCCTGGCGACCATGGTCTCATCCCGGGGATTGCGCAATATCAGGAGTACCCGCTCGAACCCCATTCCCCGATACATCGCCTCGATGACGACATTGAAGACCTGGGTCAGGGTATGGGCCTCGAGGAGCAGATTCGTGACCTCCTGCAGACCATTGGCCAGGACCTTCTCGGGCTCGCGGGCGGTCTCGGAGCCACCCTCGTCACCCTGTCCTGTCTCCTCGGTGAGGGTACTCGTGCCCTCGCCCCCCAGGCTCCGTTCGATGGCACCGAGGATGGAGACGCTGGAGCCGGCATTGCCCCACTCCTTCATCATGGCCAGAAACTCTTCAGAGCCCCCCTTCAACAGGGCATCGAAGTCCTCACGGCCGAGCCCCAGGGTCTTGCGGTAGCGGTCCAGGACGGCATCGATCCGGGCATCGGGTGCGGCTCCATCGAGCTGGAGGGCGTCGACCACCTCATTGGAGAAATTGGCCATCAGCTGCTGCAGCTCATGGGCCGGGCCACCTGAGGAGCCGGCGCCCGGGTCGACAGAGCGCATGCTCCGAATGGTCTGCTCGGGAAAGTTCCATTCCCTGGCCACCTGCACGCCGATCTCCTCGTAGGTGGTACCCAGTACCTTGCGTTGCGCCTGGCGTATCTCCATGCCCCCCTGATGGATCAGGCGCTCGACGTCACGCGACTCGTCCGGGAGATAATAGGTCACGAGCAGCTCCCCCAGACGATGCAACATGGCACACAGCAGATACTCCTCGACCTCGTCTGCGCCGTTTTCCTCGGCAAAACGGCGCGCGAAGACCGCGCTGAACAGTGAGGCCGCCACTCGATCCTTGAGGCGCTGAACCTGCGTGTTGTCGTGGAGATGCTCGAAAAAGATCAGCGAGGCGGCAAGGGAGCGGACGGCCTTGGTCCCCAGGACGATGATGGCGCGTGAGATGGTTCCCACCCCTCCGTAGAACCGGTGGTAATGGGCAGAGTTGACCACCTTGAGGATCTTGCTGGTCAGCGCATAGTCCTTGATGATCAGACGGGCCAGCGGGGCCACGTCCTCGTCGTCGGAGCTCACCAGCCGATTGAGGGTGGTGATGGCGTTGGACAACGCCGGGAAGTCCTGATTGCGTTGCTTGCGACGAATCAGGAACTCTATGGTGGCACTCCCGGACCGGCCTCCTGAGTCACCCATCTCCGCAAGGGCGGAGCGAAAGGCCCGCAGGGCCTCGAGCATGTCCCCGGCATCCCTGAATCTCGCGTCCGGGTCCTTCTCCAGGGCCTTCGTGACCAGGGCGGCAAATCGTTCGTCCACCTCCGGGGCCAACTGGTCCAGTGGCCGGGGACGGCAGGTGACTACGGCCTCGAGTACGGCCTCGGGGGTATCTCCACCGAAGGGGGCCTGCCCGGTGACCATCTCATAGACGATGGCGCCCAGGGCGAAGACGTCCATGGCGGTACTCACCCGCCCCTCCTGGATATACTCGGGGGCGAGATAGGGGGGTGTACCGATGCTTGGGCTACCCTCACCCCCACCCCGATCGACCACCTGGGCGATCCCGAAGTCCATGATCTTCGCGATCCCCTCGGCGCTGACGATGATATTGCCAGGCTTCAGGTCCCGGTGCACCACGCCGCAGCGATGGGCCTCGGCGACCCCCTCCAGGATGCCCTGCACGAGCTCCGCGATCTCGACCATGCTCAGCCGGCGTTGCCGAAGGACATCGCACAGCAGCTCACCCTGGACAAACTCGAAGACTAGAAAGGGGGTCTGGTCCTCCAGGCCGACGTCATAGATGGTGACGATATTCGGGTGCTGGATACGGCTCATCATCCGCGCCTCATGGAAGCGCGGTTGATCCAGGTCGCGCCCGTAGGCGGCCTTGCGCCTCAGCGACTTGACCGCCACGATACGATCGAGCTCCGGGTCACGACAGCGCAAGACGGTCCCCTGGGTCCCCGCACCGAGCCGACCCAGGACCTCATAGCGCCCGAGCCTATCTCCCATTCGGCCACTCCCTGATCCTGTCCACAGGCAGCCTTCGGCTCCCTATCGAGGGTAAATTGAGACTGTTGGGTCGTTGTGACCCCAAGAGATTCAAGGGGTACGCAGGCGCAGACTCAAGTGGCCCCTGGACGACCCGCGCGAGTAGCGGACAGGCGGTAGCCTCAACCGCATGCGGAGGGCGCCATCGTGTCCTCGGCAGCGTTCCGGCGCGACGGCCAGGCCTTGATCACGGCCTGGACCAGAGTGGCCAGCGGGATGGCGAAGAACACGCCCCACACCCCCCAGACGCCACCGAACACCAGCACTGCGGTGATGATGGCCACCGGGTGCAGATTGACCACCTCGGAGAACAGCAGTGGCACCAGGACGTTTCCGTCCAGGAACTGGATGACCCCGTAGGCCGCTAGGACGTAGACGAACATGGACCCGGGGCCGTATTGGAAATAGGCGATGAACGCAATGGGGAGCGTGACCACCGCGGCGCCGACATAGGGGATGATGACCGAGATCCCGACCAGAAACGAGAGCAGGAAGGCGTATTGGAGCCCCAGGACCACAAAGGTCACGAAGCTCACCGACCACAGGATCAGGATCTCGACGAACTTGCCTCGCACATAGCGTGCGATCTTGCTGTTGACCTCGGTCCACACCTCGACCGACAGGCGCCTCTCCTTGGGCAGGAAACCCACGATCCAGTCCAGGATGAGCTCCTTGTCCTTGAGCAGAAAGAACACCAGAAAAGGGACCAGAATGGTATAGATCAGCAGGTAGACCAGCCCGGCGACCGAGGCCACCGACACGCTCAGTATATGCTGGCCCAGACTGGCGATCTCCGAACGGATGGTCCCCATCACCGCCTCGACCTGGTCCTGGGTCACGAGGTTGGGATAGCGCTCGGGCAGCTGCATCAGCATGGCCTGCCCATGGGCGATCATCGCAGGGACCTCAGCGAAGAACTGCGCCACCTGACGGGACAGGAGCGGGATCAATCCCAGGGCCATGACGATGATGAAGGCGATGAACAGCGAGAACATCACCAGCACACCGACCAGTCGGGGCACGCGAAGCCGCTCGAGGAACACGACCGCCCCATCCAGGATGTAGGCGATCACGATCGCGGCCAGCAGCGGGGCCAGCAGCCGGCCGGCGATCACCACGATGGCGAACCCCCCCACCAGCAGCACCGCGAGCGTCACTGCCTGCGGATCGGAGAACTGCCGTCGGTACCAGGTGCGCAATACGCCCATCACGAATCCGAGCTGCGCTGCTTCTCGTATTCCCGATGAAACAGGGCCTCCAGGTCGTCGATCACCTCCTTGGCCGAGCGACCCTGCATGATATGCTGACTCATGAGCGAGGAGGTGTCATTGAGCATCGTGGATCGGTCGAGCATCGGATAGGTGGCGGAGAGGCGTTTGATCGCCTTTACCACGGATTCCCGGGGCGGACGGGGGATGTCCTCCGGCTCCCCCATGGGGAGGTGCGCGGGGGGATGGCGGGCGGCCAGAAACTCCGCGAAATCCAACAGCGTCGCCTGCGGCGCCTCGGGCAGAGCCTCGAAGATCTCCCGCAGCCTGTCGACAGAGACAGCCTTCTTGCCTCCCGCCTTAAGCTCCATCACCATTCATCTCTCACTATGACCGTGTATACCCCTGGCGAGAGATCAGTGCTGCCTGCCTTCGTCGGGAGAGAGATCCGCCTCTGTGGCCACCACTCGGGCATCCTTGTGCTGGTCTTCACAGTACCCCCGGGCATACTCCAACAGGGACTCCATGGCCCGCAGACGGAACTTCTGGCGTTGGCGAACGAAGGAGAACTGCCGTTCGAGAGGCGGATTGAGCGGGACATACTCCAGTATACCCAGTGCCAACTCCTTGGCAATGGAGGCCCGGGACAGGATGGTGATACCCATATTGGCCTCCACGGCCCCCTTGATGGACTCCGGGCTCCCCAGCTCCATACAGATACGCAGACCGTTGCGGTCGCCTCCCTGCTCCGCCAGGTATTCCATGATGACGTCCCGGGTCCCCGATCCCTCCTCCCGGCAGATGAAGGGGTAGCGGGTCAGATCCTCCACACGCACTCCCGCCTGCCTCGCCAGGGCATGGCCGGGCGGGACGACCACCACCAGCTGATCCAGGCGGCAGACCTCCACCAGGAGGTTCTTGTTGCTCACCGGCGCCTCCACGATGCCCAGATCGATCATGCTGTTCTCCACCATGGAGACGATCCCCTCTGAGTTCGAGACCTTCAGGCGCAGATTCAGGTCCGGAAACTCCTCCTTGAAGTCCCGCAGCAGGGTGGGCAGCATATATTCGGCGATGGTCGTGCTCGCGCCCAGGGTGAGGGCCCCGCTGACGTCCCCCGTGAGCTCCTTTATCGCATTCTCCATCTCGTTGTAGAGCTCGAATATGCCCTCGGCATACTCGTAGGCCTTTCTGCCGGCCTCGGTCAGGGTCACCCGGTTGTGGGCCCGGTCGAACAGACGGGTATTGAAGTGATCCTCCAGCTGCCGTACCTGAAAGGTCACGGCAGGCTGTGTCATGTGCAGGGTCTCGGCGGCCTTGGTAAAACTCAGCAGCCGGGCAACCGTGTAGAAGACCTGTAGACGACGATCGGCCATGGCTCAATCCGGCGCAAGGGACATTGGAGCGAACATAAGTGCATTGTATCACCCTATGAGTCTATCCGATCGCCTCCCGATCAGGATACGGGCGGCGCCGTATCCACCCCCGGTCCCTCCTCCAGTATCTGCCCCGGATTCTTGCGCATCAGCGCATAGTAGAGCAAGGGGATCAGCCCCAGGGTCAACAGCGTGGAGACGAAGATCCCGAAGATCAGGGAGATCGCCAGGCCGTTGAAGATGGGGTCGTCGAGGATGAAGAACGCCCCCATCATGGCCGCAAGCCCGGTCAATATGATGGGCTTGGCGCGCACCGCCGCCGAGCGGATGACCGCCTTTTCGAAGGGCACCCCGGCACGCAGCTCCTGATTGATGAAGTCCACCAGCAGGATCGAGTTACGGACGATGATCCCGGCCAGGGCGATCATCCCGATCATCGAGGTCGCGGTGAACTTGGCACCGAGCAGGGCGTGCCCCGGCATCACCCCGATGAGGGTCAGCGGGATGGGGGCCATGATCACCAGGGGCACCAGATAGGAGCGGAACTGGGCGACGACCAGGAAGTAGATCAGGACCAGTCCCACCGAGTAGGCGATCCCCATGTCCCTGAATGTCTCATAGGTCACCTGCCACTCGCCGTCCCACTTGAGGCCATAGCGATAGGGATTGTCCGGCTGGTGGATCAGGTACTGGCCGATGACGCCCCCCTCGTACAGGGGTTCGTCGAAGAGTCGCTCATACATCTCGAACATCCCATACAGAGGACTGTCCTGGGCACCGGCCATGTCCCCGGTCACATAGACCACCGGCAGGAGATCCTTGTGGTAGCGCGTGTACTGGCGCGTGGTCTCGATCACCTCCACCACCCCGCTCATGGGGACCAGGGTCCCGTCCCGGGCCCGGAGCTTGATACTCAACACGCTGTCCAGGCTCGCCTTGTCGGCGACGGCAAACTCCATCCTCACCGGCATGGCGTATTTGACCCGCGCACCATGGAGATAGGTGACGTCATCACCCCCGAGGACGGTGGCCACGGCATCCGAGATCATCTTCTGGGACAGGCCCAGGGTCCCCGCCTTGGCCCGGTCCACCCGCACGATCAGCCGCCTGGCCGGGAACTCCACGCTGTCGTCCACGTCCACCACCCCCGGGGTCTCTGCGAAGATCTGGCGCAGCACCTTGGCCACCTCGATCTGCCCCAGATAGTCCAGCCCATAGACCTCGGCGACCAGCGGGGACTGTACCGGCGGACCCGGGGGGACCTCGACGATCTTCACATTGGCCTCGTAACGCCTGCCGATCTCCTGGAGGGGGCCCCGGATGGCCAGGGCGATCTCGTGGCTCTTTCGATCCCGGTGGTGGGCAGCCACCAGGCTCACCTGGATATCCCCGACATTGGCCGCCTTGCGCAGATAGTACTGGCGCACCAGGCCGTTGAAGTTGATCGGGGCGGCCGTGCCCGCATAGGCCTGATAGTCGGTCACTTCCGGGATCCCGGCGATGTAGCGCCCGAGCTCGTCGAGGACCCGTTCGGTCTGTTCCACGCTGGTCCCCTCGTTCATGTCGACCACGACCTGAAACTCGGACTTGTTGTCGAAGGGCAGCATCTTCAGGATCACCACCTGAAACACGGCCAGGGCAATGTAGGCCGCGATCAGGACCAGAATGGCCAGGAACAGCAGGTTGCGGCGCCCCCCGCCCTGGCGCTCGGCAAGAAAGGGGCCCAGGGTACGCCCGAACAGGCGATAGGTCGGGGTCTGCTCCAGGGCCTGGCCTGCGTGGTGCAGATGGGCGCCGTGGAGCAGTCTGTAGGAGAGCCACGGGGTGACCACGAAGGCCACGGCCAGCGAGATCAGCATGCCCATGCTGGCATTGATGGGGATCGGGCTCATATAGGGCCCCATGAGCCCGGTGACGAAGGCCATGGGTAGGAGCGCGGCGATCACCGTGAAGGTGGCCAGGATCGTCGGGCCGCCCACCTCGTCCACGGCCCGCGGGATCGCCTCCAACAGGGGCCTGTCATCCAGCTGCATGTGACGATGGATGTTCTCGACCACCACGATGGCATCGTCGACCAGGATACCGATGGAGAAGATCAGCGCGAACAGCGAGACCCGATTCAGGGTGAAGCCGTAGGCCCAGGAGGCGAACAGGGTGATCGCCAGGGTCACGATCACCGCCGTACCGACGATGATCGACTCCCGCCAGCCCAGGGCGAAGAGCACGAGCACCACCACCGAGCTCGTGGCGAAGATCAGCTTGTGGATCAGCTTCTGGGCCTTGGCATCGGCGGTCTGCCCATAGTTTCGGGTCACCGTGGCGTTCACGCCCTCCGGGACGAAGATCCCCTTCAACTGACTGAAGCGCTCGATGACCTGCTCGGCGATCTCCACGGCATTGGTGCCGGGCTTCTTGGCGATGGCCAGGGTCACGGCAGGAAATCTGCCCTGGGCCGAGATCCCCTTGTCGGCGGCCGCCGGGCCGGTCCCGAACCACACCGAGGACTCCGGCTGGTCCGGGCCCTCGGCGATCTCGGCGACATCGTCCAGATAGATGGGTTTGAGCTCGTGAACGCCGACCACCAGCTCGCCGATCTCATCGGGACTGGTCAGGAAGTCCCCGGCCTGGACCCGGATCTCACGGTTCTCACTCACCAGGGTGCCCTTCTCGCGCGAGGTATTGCCCGCCAGCAGGGCCTGGCGCAGATCGTCCAGAGACAGTCCGAAGCCGGACAGCCGCTGGGGGTCGAGCAGGACATGCACCACCCGGTCCGGCCCACCCACGGTATAGATGTTCCGGGTCCCGGGGACCCGCTTCAGTTCCGCCTCCAGGGCGTGGGCCACCTGCAGCAGCTCGTAACTCGCCCGTTTGGGATCCTCTGTCCACAACGTCAGGGTCACGATGGGGACGTCGTCGATCCCCTTGGGCTTGATCAGGGGCTTGCCGACCCCCAGGCCCTGGGGCAGCCAGTCGCTGTTCGAGAAGACCTTGTTGTAGAGCTTGACGATCGCATCCTCACGATCCTCACCGACCCGATAGCGCACGGTGAGGACCGCCATCCCGGGCCGCGAATCGGAGTAGACATGCTCGATCCCGACGATCTCCGACAGCACCTGCTCGGCGGGTGTGCTGACCAGGTTCTCCACCTCCTCGGCCGTGGCCCCGGGATAGGGGATGAAGATGTTGGCAAAGGTGACATTGATCTGCGGATCCTCCTCGCGCGGGGTCACCACGATCGCGAAGGCACCCAGCAGCAGGCCCAGCAGGGCCAGGAGCAGGGTCACCTTGGAACGCAGGAAGCGTCTGGCGACCGAGCCGGCGACACCGAGGCGGCTAGTCATGGAGGACTTCCGGGTTCTGCTCCTTCAGATAGGCCGCGGCCTTGACCGGATCGAGGGCCACGACCTCGCCGGGATCGAGTCCCGCCAGGACCTCCGCCAGGCCATCGGGGGTGATACGGCCCCGCCGGATCTGGCGCAGGACCACGCGCTCCCCGGCCTCCACGACATAGACCCCGGTCACCTCACTGCGGTAGGCCACGGCCCGGGCCGGGACCACGAGTCGCTGTCTCTGGCCGACCGCGAAGCCGACCTTGACGAACATCCCGGGGAACAGGCCCCGGGTGCCCTCGGGCAGGTCGACACGTACCTCGAAGGTGTTGGTCTTGGAGTCGGCATAGGGGAAGAACACCAGGCGCTGGGCCGGAATGGCGGTCTGCTGCGGCCTGTCCGGAAACACCCGGGCCTTGCGCAGCTCGCGCACGCTGTTGATCAGTCGCTGGGGCACGGGGGTCTCCACGCGCAGCTTCTCCAGGGACAACCCGGTCATCAGGGGTTGCCCGGGCTGCACGGTCTCGCCCACCTCCACGTGGCGCTCGGTGACGATGCCACTGTAGGGGGCACGGACCACCGTATAGGCGAGCTGCTCCTTGGCCTGGGCGACGGCGGCCCTGGCCGCCTCGAGCTGCGCCTGCGCGGCATCCCGCTCCGCCCGCGCCTTGTCGAAGGCCGACTTCGAGACCAGCTTCTTCTCGAAGACCTCCTTGATGCGCTTGTACTCCAGCTCGGCCTGCTTGTAGCGGGCCTGGGCCCCTTTCAGCTGGGCCTGCGCCTTGTCCAGGGCCGCCCGCTGGTCCACATCGCGCAGGCGGACCAGGACCGCGCCCCGCTCCACGTAGTCGTCCACGTCATAGTGGATCTCCAGGACCCGGCCGGTAGTCTGGGCGGAGACGGTGGTCTGCTGGACCGCCTCCACCACACCGTCGAAAAGCCGCTCGTGGGTCACGGTCTGATAGCGGGCGCTGGTGGTCTCGAAGGGCAGCGCCGCGGCACGCACGGCCGTCGCACCGATACAGGCCGTCAACGCGGCCATCAGGACAAGGGTACTGATTCTCATGGCATCTCCCGCTTTATTGTTGTCTGTTGCGCTCTGTCTGCCGGCAGAGTGCCATCCGACTGCGTTCTGCATCGTCTGAGTCTGCCCCGCCTTGTGGCGGCCCCAGCGACGCTATAGTTTGTGCGTACCATTGTATAACGTTTCGAGGCCGAATTACGCCATGCCCGCATGCGCCGCCCTGTGGTTCACGATCCTCTTCCTCGGAGGGCACGGCCAGGCCCTCGCCGCCGCCTATAGCTGGGTGGATGACCAGGGCAGCGTTCACTACGGCCAGACCCCGCCGGGCGGGGTCGTGACCCGCCGGATCGAGACCCCGACCGATACCGGCGCCGCGGACACGGAACTGCAGGAGCGCATCGACCAGATGGAGGAGAGGCGGGCCGTAGAGAAGGCGCAGGCGGCCCAGCGCACCGAGCACGAGAGACAGGCGCAGACCCGGGCGCGCAACTGCTCCGCCGCACGCCGGAATCTCGACAGACTCCAGGGCCGCGGCCGGATCAAGGCCAGGATGGGGGACGGCTATCGCTACCTCACCGACCAGGAGCACGACGAGGCGATCACCAGGGCCCGCACGCAGATCGGCACCTACTGCCAGACGGCCGATCGCGCGCGCCCGTAGACCCGAGCCGGTCGTCGGGGCTACAATCTCGCCCCTTCGTCAAGCCCTGACCGGAGGGAGCGCGTGCCATGCCCCTGCTGAACCTCGAGACCAATCAGCCCATCCCGCAGCACAGGCTGTCCGCACTGCTTGCGGAGGCCTCCGCCCTGGTGGCCCGCCAACTCGGCAAGCCCGAGGCCTATGTGATGGTCAAGCTCGGCCACAACCCCGCCATGTGGTTTGCCGGCAGCGGTGAGCCCCTGGCCTTCCTGCAGCTGAAGAGCATCGGGCTGCCGGAGTCGGCCACGGCCGATCTATCGGCGGCGCTGTGCGAATTTATGGAGCAGGCGCTGGAGGTCCCCCGGGACCGGGTCTACATCGAGTTCGTCGACGCCCCACGCAAGATGTGGGGCTACAACGGCACCACCTTCTGACCCCCACCGACCAGGACCCCTGATGCGCGTCAGCGAATTCCCCCTGTTTACCCTCAAGGAGACCCCCGCGGATGCGGAGATCGCCAGCCACCGGCTGATGCTGCGTGCCGGGATGATCCGCCGACTGGCCGCCGGGCTCTACACCTGGCTGCCCCTCGGGCTGCGTGTATTGCGCAAGGTGGAGCGCATCGTCCGCGAGGAGATGGACCGGGCCGGGGCGCTGGAGCTGCTGATGCCGGTGGTGCAGCCCGCCGAGCTGTGGCAGGAGTCCGGGCGCTGGGACCAGTACGGACCGGAACTGCTCCGATTCCGCGACCGCCATCAGCGCGAGTTCTGCCTGGGGCCCACCCATGAAGAGGTGATCACCGACCTGGCACGGCGCTAGATCCGCAGCTACAAGCAGCTGCCCCTCAACTTCTACCAGATACAGACCAAGTTCCGCGACGAGATCCGGCCCCGCTTCGGGGTCATGCGGGCCCGCGAGTTCGTGATGAAGGACGCCTACTCCTTTCATCTGGACTGGGCCTCGCTGGAGGCGACCTACCAGCGCATGCACGAGACCTACAGCCGGATCTTCACCCGGCTCGGGCTGGACTTTCGGGCGGTCATGGCCGACACCGGCGCCATCGGCGGCCAGGCCTCGCATGAGTTTCACGTCCTGGCCGACTCGGGAGAGGACGCCATCGCCTTCTCATCGGCCGGCGACTACGCGGCCAATGTGGAGCTGGCGCCCGCCCTGCCCCCCGAGGGCGACCGCCCGCCCCCCGGGCGGCCCATGGAGCGGGTGGACACCCCGGGGATGCGGACCATCGAGGAGGTCTGCGGTTTTCTCGATGTGGCGCCCCGGCAGTGCCTCAAGACCCTGATCGTCCACGGGCAGGACAGCCCCCTGGTCGCGCTGGTGCTGCGTGGCGACCACGCCCTGAACCCGGTCAAGGCCGAGAAGCTGCCCGGGGTCGCCAGCCCCCTGGACTTCGCCACCGAAGAGGAGATCCGCCGGGCCACCGGCTCCCCCCCAGGCTATCTCGGTCCGGTGGGGCTGAACATACCCCTGATCGTCGACCATGCCGCCGCCCATGTCGCCGACTTCGTGTGCGGGGCCAACGAACGCGACCGGCATCTGGTGGGGGTGAACTGGGGACGGGACCTGCCGGAAGTGGCCGGCGTGGACCTCCGTAATGTGGTCGAGGGCGATCCCAGCCCGGACGGCACCGGCACCCTGCGCATCGCCCGCGGCATCGAGGTGGGCCACATCTTTCAGCTCGGGGACAAATACAGCGCCGCCATGGACGCCACCATCCTGGACGAGAACGGCCGGTCGGTGCCCATGATCATGGGCTGCTACGGGATCGGGGTGACCCGCGTGGTGGCCGCGGCCATCGAGCAGCACCACGACGAGCGCGGGATCGTATGGCCGACGCCCATCGCCCCCTTTCAGGTCGCACTGGCCCCCATCAACATGCACAAGTCCCAGCGCCTGCGCGAGGCCGCCGACCGGCTCTATGCCGCCCTGACGGAGGCCGGTCTGGAGGTCCTGTACGATGACCGCAGCGTCCGCCCCGGGGTCATGTTCGCGGACCTGGAACTCATCGGGATCCCACACCGGCTGGTCCTGGGCGAGCGCGGGCTCGACGCGAATCAGGTGGAATACAAGGGACGCACGGCCGCCCAGTCCCGGGACCTGCCCCTGGACCAGGCCGTCGACTGGATCCGGGCCGAGGTCAGCGGGTGTGAAAGCCGGTGAACCCCTCCCGCGCGGCGGGTTCACAGTGGACCGAATCCACCTGCGCCAGCTGCGGCCCCTCCCACAACCAGGCCTGCAGGCGCTCCACGGCCACGGACTCACCGCAGGCCAGGACCTCGACCCGGCCATCGAGCAGGTTGCGCGCATAGCCGCTCAGCCCAAGCTGCCGGGCCACGTCCCGCGTGGTGGCCCGGAAGAATACACCCTGCACCCGCCCGGTCACCACACAGCGCACACAGGTCTGCCGCGGACCCTGATCGGCCCTCTCAGGACTCATCGGGCCTCCCGAGGTACTGGATCAGCTGCCGCTGCGTGACCGCCCCCATGTGGACCTTGACCAGCTCGCCCTGCGGGGAGACCACGAGGGTGGTGGGGAGCGCCATGATCCGGCCCACGGGGGTCCGCAGGTGAGGGTCCATGCGCCACACCGGATAGTCTATAAAGTGATCCTCGACGAAGCGTCTGAGGCGGTCGGCCCCGATGTCCTCGGCATTGACCCCCACCACGACCACGCCCTGATCGCGGAAGCGCTCCTGGAACAGCACCAGTTCCGGGATCTCCTCCAGACAGGGGGGACACCAGGTCGCCCAGAAGTTCAGCACCACCCAGCGCCCCTCGTACTCGGACAGGCGATGGATCTTTCCCTCGAGGTCAGGGAGTTGCAGATCCCAGATCGCCGCCTGCGCCCCTGCCGGCCCCGGACGGGGCCCCAGTCCAAGGCCCAGGACGACCACGAGCAGCTGCAAGGGGCGGAGCGCCGCGGGAACCCTCATCGCGACCCGGCGTCCTCCTCCGGTGCGAGGGCCCGGGAACGGGCCCGCATCGCCGCGGCCTTCGCCTGTCTGGCCTCCTCCCGCGCCAGCTCATAGTTACGCCTGCGCAGTGCGTCCTCCGCCGACCTGAGGAACTCACGCGCCCGCGCGTAGTCTTCCGGGACCCGGGCCGGCGCGCCGGCGGCCTCGGCGGCCTGTATGGCCTGGCGCGCGTCGCTCATCTCCTGCACCGGGGCGCTTGCGCAGGCCGCCAGTACCACCGAGAATAGGAGCGCGCAGAGTCGGCCGCGTTGCACTCGAATCCAGTGGAATGGAAGGCTCAACCACATAGCATACGGCGTCCGATCTGAGACGGGTGAGCGACAGTAGCACCCGCCCCGAGGGCCGTCAAGCACCGCACTTCGGCCCATCACACAATGAAGAGGAATACCCATGGGCAGTCACGATCCCGAGGTGACGATCTATCACAACCCGCGCTGCTCGAAATCGCGTCAGACCCTGCAACTGCTGCGCGAACACGGCCTCGAACCCCGCATCGTGGAATATCTGAAGACCCCACCGGACCGGGACACACTCCGGAGTCTGCTGCATCTGCTGGGCCTCCGACCCCGCGAACTCATGCGCACCCGGGAACGCTTGTACACGGAGCTGGCCCTAAACGATCCCGGGCGGTCCGATGACGCGCTCATCGACGCCATGGTCGAACACCCAATCCTGATCGAACGCCCCATCGTCCTCCGGGGCGGGGACCGGGCGGCCCTGGGACGCCCCCCGGAACAGGTACTGGAGATCCTCGAATGAGCGAGATCCTGGTGCTCTACTACAGCCGCTACGGGGCGACGGCCGATATGGCGCGACGGGTGGCACGCGGCGTGGAGGAGATCCCCGGCATGGAGGCCAGAGTGCGCACCGTAGCGGAGATCTCTGCGGTCTGTGAGGCCACCGCGGACACCATCCCGGGGCAGGGGCCGCCCTATGCCACGCAGGAGGATCTGGAATCATGCTCGGGACTGGTGCTCGGGAGTCCCACCCGCTTTGGCAACATGGCCGCGGCGATGAAGTATTTCATCGACCAGACCAGCCGCCAATGGCTCTCCGGCGCGCTGGCCGGCAAACCCGCGGGGGTCTTCACCTCCACCTCGAGTCTCCATGGCGGCCAGGAATCCACGCTGCTGTCCATGATGCTGCCCCTGCTGCACCATGGGATGATCGTGGTCGGCCTGCCCTATTCCGAACCCGGCCTGCTCGAGACCACCTCCGGGGGGACGCCCTACGGGCCCAGTCACCTGGCCGGCGCGGAGAGCAATCTGCCCCTGACGCCACACGAGAAGGCACTGTGCCTGGCCCTGGGGCGACGCGTGGCCTCCATCGCCCAGAGGCTGGAACGCGGCGCGCCTGGCGAGTGATGGCGCGCCGGCTGCTGCCTCAGGATGCGCCGCCATGAGGGCCCTCACCGCCGCCCGCGCGGCGACCCTGCTGGGCTATACGCTGCTCGTCACGCAGATTCTGGTGTGGCACGGCTGGCTCCATCCGCCTCAACAGTTCTCCAGGCTCCTGGTGCTGGCGATCCTGCTCGCCCCGCTCCTCTTCCCCCTTGCGGGGATCCTTCGCGGGCGGGCCTATACCCATGCCTGGGCCAGCCTCATCGCACTGATCTATTTCGTCCTCGGTGTCGCCCATGTCGCCGTGGCGTCCGAGCGACGCTATGGGGCTGTGCAGATCGGCTCCAGCCTGCTCCTGTTCTTTGGCTGCGTCTTCTATGCACGCATCAAGTCGAGGGCATCCCGCCCGCCAGCACAGACCTGACCAGTGGGACCGTGATGCGCCTGCGGGTGGCCAGGGAGACCTCGTCCAGGGTATCGAGCACACCCAGCAAGGCGCGCAGCTCACGTGAGCTGCGGGTGAGCAGATAGCGCCCGACCTCGTCCGGGATATCCAGCCCGCGCTGGGCACCGTGGAGCTGCAGCGCCCTGATCCGGTCCCCGTCCTCCAGCGGACGCAACCTGTAGACCGGCCCCCAGGCCAGCCGGGAGGCCAGGTCCGGCAGTGCGATGCCCAGCTGGGTTGGGGCGCCCCGCGCCGCCAGCACCAGTATACAGCCGGTATCCCGGCACCGGTTGGTCAGGCCGAAGAGGGCTAGTTCCCACTCCGGGTCACCGGCGGCCAGATGTACGTCGTCGATACACACGACACTGAGCTCCTCCACGCCCTCCAGGATCCCCGGGCTCAGGGACCGAATCTCACCCAGGGGCAGATAGACGCTCGGCCGCGAACCTTCCCCCTGGGCCCGGCACAGGGCCTGCAGCAGATGGGACTTGCCCACGCCGCCCGCTCCCCAGAGATAGATCTGGCGCTCCGGGGTGCGCCCGGCCAGGGCATGCACCGCACGCACCACCCCGGCATTGGGTCCGGCGACAAAGGTCTCGAAGGTCGCGTGGGCGGGCAGACGCAGATTGAGCGCCAGTTGCATGGGGGCGGACTTCATTCCTCACCACCGGCGCTGTGGGGCCGGTCCGCCAGGTGCTGGCGGGCCCTGCGGGTCCAGTCCCATACGTAATCCACACCGCTGACGACCGTGGTCAGCAAGGTGATGAATATCAGGGCGGAGAGCAGCCAGCCGGGCAAGGGTGCGAGCTGATCCAGCAGGACCACCAGCACCAGGATGATCTGCGCGCCGGTATTGAGCTTGCTGAGATAGCTCGGGCGCATGATCAGGTGATGGGTGAGTACCTGATAGAACGCGGCCCCGGCCAGAATGATCAGATCACGGAGGATGATGAGGATCACCAGCCAGACCGGCACCAGCCCCAGCCAGCCCAGTGCGGCATAGGCCGAGACCAGCATGGTCTTGTCGGCAATGGGGTCCAGATAGGCGCCGAGCACGGTCTGCCACCCGAAGCGCTTGGCCAGGAAGCCATCGAGCCCGTCCGAAAAGCCCATGAACAGGATGAGCCACAGCGCCATCTCGAAGCGCCCCTGGAGCAGGCCCCAGATGAACGGCCCCACCAGCATGAGGCGGATGGCCGTGATCAGGTTGGGAAGGTGCCGGATCACCGATCTGTGCCTGCCTACAGGCGCACACGATAGGTGAGTGTCTGCCCCGGGGAGGTGCCTGCCGAGACACCGGACGATGCGCTGCGCTCCAGGACGTCGCCCAGATCGATCGCCTGCTCCAGCCCCCCGAGCCCGCCCTTGGCCTTCACGGAGAAGGTGACCGCGTCGCCCTCGATGCGTGCCGGAAAGAGCCACTCCACACGACCGAGCCCCTCCAGATAGCGCTGAACCCGGGCCAGTCCGGCGAGGTCTCCGACCCCCTCGACCCGCAACTGGATCGTGTCTCCACCGGAGACCGTGGTCCGTGCCGCGAGCCCCCGCGCCATCTCGTCGGCCAGGCGCTGGATGCCCGCTGCCACCGCCTCGTTGAGCGTGCGCCCCTCCGTCACCCACTCGCGAGACTGCGAGCCGCTGTACAGATGCCAGGCCACGCGCCAGGAGCCATCCCCGTAGGCCTTGGCGCGACCGGTCAGTACGGCATCTGTGGCATACCGCGTGGAGGCCCGACGCGCCACGTCGTCGAAGCCCGCCAGGATGTCCGAGGCGCTCACCTGGCGGCGGTCTTCCAGATCGAGCAGCGGCAGCACCACCGGCAGACCGCGCGCCTCCGCCGCGCTGTAGACCGTAGCCCGGATGCCCGACCGGTCGTCCTCACCGACCAGTGACCGGCCGTTGCGGCCATCGACCGCCAGCCACACGACCACCGAGGGCCGGTGACTGCTCCACACCGGCAGGCCCGCAGCCGAGACCGCGGCCTGCAGGGATCGTGGATCGAAGCGTGCCTCCAGGGCATAGGGGACGCCTGGGCCTGTGCGTTCCACATACCGGAATTGCTGCAGGTAGGTCTGAGGATTGCTCAGTATCTCCCGGGCCGCGCGGCGACTCGCCACCTGCGGATCCCCCGTGAGGCGGATGAGCACCCTGGTCAGGGCCCCCTGCAGGGCCTTCACCCGGGTCGCATCCCCCCGGTCCGGGACCGGCACCTCGACCCGAAACAGGTCCACGTCCTCTATGCCGGTGACCGGCTGGACCCATCCCAGCCCGAGCCCCACGAGCAGGCACAGGAGCGACAGGACCCGGCCGGCGCGACCTCCTCTCCGCGATGCCCTGTCGCCGCCTGTCGAACGGCCCTGACTGCCACCTCTCATCGCCACAGAACTCCTTTGGAACCCAGGGCCGGTAACATATCATATACCCGCCATACTCGGTATTTCGGCATCCGGATCCCGCGCCGGTGGGCAGGTCATGTGTCAGTGACTTGCCATCTGAATGATATGCCTGCATATTTCCGCCTGGTCCGACATCTGCCATGTCCGCGTGCCGAACCAGACCGGAGACCCGGGTGCGACGGCCGTGCCCCCGGCCGAGATGCCACCCCGCCAGCCAGGAGACCCCAGATCCTCATGAAGCCCAGCTCCCATCCCCCATCGTCCCGCGGGCTCAGCTACCGCGAGTCCGGCGTCGACATCGAGGCCGGCAACCGGCTCGTCGAGCGCATCAAACCCGCCGCCCGGTCCACCCTCCGCCCTGAGGTGCTCACCGGGTTGGGTGGCTTCGGTGCGCTGTTCGAACTGCCCCAGGGGCGCTACCGTCAACCCGTGCTGGTCTCCGGCACCGATGGGGTTGGGACGAAACTCAAACTGGCACAGCAGCTCGCAAGACACGAGACCATCGGCATCGACCTGGTGGCGATGTGCGCCAACGACATCCTGGTCGCGGGCGCCGAGCCGCTCTTCTTCCTGGACTACTTCGCCACCGGGAGGCTCGACGTCGATCTGGCGGCCACCGTCATCGAGGGCATCGCACAGGGCTGCCGGCAGGCCGGGCCGCCCTCATCGGCGGGGAGAGCGCCGAGATGCCGGGCATGTATGCGGGGCAGGACTACGATCTGGCCGGATTCTGTGTCGGTGTCGTGGAAAAGGCGGAGATATTGGACGGGTCCGCGGTCCGGAGCGGTGACCGGCTGGTGGGCATCGCCTCCACCGGACCCCATTCGAATGGCTATTCCCTCATTCGCAGGATCCTCGAGGAGCGGGACGCCGACCCCGATCAGCCCCTCGGCGACACCACCCTGGGTCATGCCCTGATGGCGCCCACCCGGATCTATGTCCCCCTGCTGCGCCCACTCCTGGCACGGGGGGGAGCGATCCACGCCCTGGCCCACATCACCGGTGGCGGCATCACCGAGAACCTGCCGCGGGTCCTCAGGCCAGGCCAGGGCGCGCAGGTGCGGACCCAGGCCTGGACACGCCCACCGGTGTTCGACTGGATCCAGACCCAGGGGGGCGTCCCCGAGGACGAGATGCTGCACACCTTCAACTGCGGTGTCGGCATGGTCGCCATCGTGGATGCCGGGCAGACCGAGGCCGTATTGAGTCACTGCAGGGACCACGGCGTCCCGGCCTGGGACATCGGCCAGGTCGTCCCCGGGAGCGATCGGCCAGCCGTGAGCTATGCCTGAGGGGCACGACCACCCCCCGGTGAGACTGGTCGTGCTGATCTCCGGCGGCGGCAGCAATCTGCAGGCCATCATGGACGCCGTCGCCCGTGGCGCCATCCACGGAAAGATCCACGCCGTGATCAGCAACGATCCACAGGCCTACGGCCTGCAGCGGGCCCGCCTCGCCGGCATCCCCACCGAGGTCATCGATCACCGCCGGTACCCGGACCGAACGGCCTTTGACCGTGAACTGCGCCGGCGCATCGAGGCCTTTGACCCGGGGCTGGTCATTCTGGCCGGGTTCATGCGGATCCTGAGCACAGAGATGACCGCCCCCTTCGAGGGCCGGATGCTGAACATCCACCCCTCCCTGCTGCCGCGACACCGCGGTCTGCATACCCATGAACGGGTCCTCGAGGCCGGGGAATCCCGCCATGGTTGCAGCGTGCACTTCGTCACCAGCGATCTGGATGGCGGCCCCCTCGTCATCCAGGCCTCGGTACCGGTCCACCCGGGAGACACCCCCGAGGGCCTGGCCGCCCGCGTGCTGGAAAGGGAGCACATCATCTATCCGCTGGCGATCCGCTGGTATTGCGCAGGTCGCCTGAGCATGCAGGACCACCACGTGATCCTGGACGGGGTGGCGCGCGAGAACCCCGTCCAGCTGGAGGAGGTCTCCGCCGCCGAACTCGAGGCCCTGGGAGTCTGAGCTCCCGCGCCCTGCCGGCCGGTCCTCGCTCGTGCCGACCCGCGACCCTGCTCAGTTGAGCAGTACCGAGACCTTCATCACCGTCCCGTCACGCCAGATGGTCAGCGTGACCTGATCACCCACCGAGTGCCGCTCCAGGATATCCGCGAGGTCGCGAAAGCTCTTCACCGGCTCACCATCCACTGCCTGGATGACATCACCCGGGACGATCCGCCCGTCCGCCGTGAGCCGGGTGGAACGCAGTCCGGCGGCCTCGGCCCCCGAACCCGGCTGAACCCGCAGCACCAGCACCCCCTTCACACCGAGCCGGCCGGTGATCTTGCGACCCACCTCGTCGTCGACCACCACACCCAGCGAGGGACGCTCATACTTGCCATAGGCGATCAGGTCCGGAACGACACGGTTGACCATATCCACCGGCACGGCGAAACCGATCCCGGCGTAGGCGCCCGACGGGCTGTAGATCGCCGTGTTGATCCCGATCAGGCGCCCCGCGCTGTCGATCAGCGGGCCACCCGAGTTACCGGGATTGATGGCGGCATCGGTCTGGATCAGATTGGAGATGGCGCCTCCGTCCTCCTTGCCGATACTCCGGTCCAGGGCCGAGACGACTCCGGTGGTCAGGATGTGGTCCAGGCCGAAGGGGTTGCCGATGGCAAAGGTCTTCTGACCGACCTTCAGGTCGCCGCTGGTCCCGATCGGGACCGGCGGGGGCTGATGAAAGGCCACGTTGATCCTCAGCACCGCCAGGTCGTGTTCCGGACTCGCCCCCACCAGGACCGCCGCATAGGAGCGCTGATCCGCCAGACGGACCTGCGCGGCGTGGGCCCCCTTGACCACGTGGTAGTTGGTCACCACATGGCCGTGCTCGTCCCAGATGAATCCCGAACCCGTGCCCTGCCTGACCTGCATCACATTGCGCGACCACAGGTCCACCACCTCCTTCAGGGTCGTGATATAGACCACCGAGGGGCTGACGCGCTCGAAGATCTCGATGGTGGTCTTTTCCTCCTCGGAGAGGTCCCCCCTGGCCATCACCGGTCTGGGTTCGGCCTGATAGTGGATGAACAGGGCCTCGATATACGGGCGGGCGAGCAGGGCGAGCAGGAGCGCGACGGTCAGCCACAGGGCCAGCCGTATGGCGCCCAGGGGGGCGTTTTTCATAGTCTGATCCAATCCTCAGTTCACACCGAATCCATGCACGAGCACCTTGGCTGCCAGCCCGGGTGCGTCCAGATAGGGCACCGTGCCATTGGCACGGATCACGTCCTGTCCCTCGGGTGAGAGGGCAAAATCGATCAGCGCCTTCACGTTCCCCGTGGGTCTGTCGCGCGTCACCAGATAGAGGGGACGGTAGAATCTGTAGCGGCCGGCGACCATGTTCTCGAAGCTGGGGCGGTCACCATCGATGGCCACGATGCCCACCCGCCTCTTGCGCGCGCTGCTCACGCCCGTGATCCCTATCGCCAGCGGGTCGCGCTCGACGGCCTCCTCCAGGGGCCCGGAGGACGGAAATACGTAGTCCGCATCGGTCACGAAGTCCACACTGCTGTCCCGGAACAGGTACTGCCGAATGGCATAGCCCACCCCGGATATTCTGCCGTGGCGGACGCACAGATGGATGGGGGCGTCCGGTCCACCCAGCTCGCGCCAGTTCCTGATCTCTCCCCGATAGACCTGGCGGATCTGTTCGGAAGAGATGTCCTCGATCGGATTCGCCGGGTTCACGATCACGGTCAGGGCATCCCAGGCCACCGGATGCAGGGTCACGTGGAGCTCGTCCGGATCCACCAGAGGCAGGGCCATCCGGCAGGACCCCCCCATCTGCACCACCGAATTTGCCGTATCCCGGATGCCCCGGGTGGCCCCGCCGCCCTCCAGGACGACCCGGATCCCGGTCCGGCGCTCGAAGGCCTCGGCCAGTTCCTTCATGAAGGCCTTCTTGGTCACCCCGCAACCGGCCCAGGTGATCACATGGTCTCCCGTTGCCAGGTGGCGCTCGTAGATGCCACCGACCGTCAGGGCCTTGTGCAGATATCGGTTGGCCCGGGTCTCATCCTTGCGCTCCGTGGCCGCGCGCGCCCAGGCCTGGTACTGCTTGCGGATTCGGTCGAGCCCTTCCAGGGCCGGCCCATGTCCCGGACGCAGCCGCAACACCGCGAGGTAGCTCTCCAGGGCATTGTCTCCCGAGGGCGTGGTCAATTTACTCGCCCGGAGCTGCCCCTCGGCCAGGGCCATCAAGGCACCCACAGCAGGCCCCGGTGCCCCGGGGTCCGCGGCCGGTCCACCGGACCCCGGACCGGCCACGCCCTGTATCGGGCCGGGCCCCGTCCGGTCCGGCCCAGACCCGGAGGAGGCCGCCTCATCGCCGGGATTCACGCCGACCTGGCCCCGGGTGGTACCCCCGCCCAAGAACACGGCAGACAACCACACCCCGAGCATCAGGGCCGCCATCCCTACGGTCAGGTGGTGGAATCGGACCCTCAGTCGAAGCGGCCCCACGCGGATCTCCCGTCCACCCTCGGCCGGACGCGGGGGATGCCGTGGTGCCCCCCCCTCCCCCACGGGCCCTTGCGCCGGCTCGCGGGCACCCGGGGTCGCCACGGCGCATGATGCATCCGCCACCACAGCCATGGGGTCCGGATCCGCCAGCTCCGAACCGGAGCCCGGCGCGCGGGGCACCGGCGTCCCCGCATCGGCACCCCCCGACATCCGGCCCTGCACGGCAGACCGCGACGCACCGTCCATGGCCGCAGCCGCCACCTCACTGGGCTGTGCCGGCGGACCCTCCGGGTCCTCGGCCCGGGCCCTGCCCTGACGCAGGCGCCAGGCGAACGCCGAGGTACGATCGTCCGTGCCCGCGCGCTCCTCTCGTCCGCGATGCTGGCGATGCAGGAAGGCTATGGCCGCCTCGCCGACCGGGAACGAGACACAGCGGGGCCGGTCATCCGGTCCACTCAGACCACACAGGCCGGCCGCCTCGTGGATGAGCCGGGTGTCGACCCGGTCGACGGCGTCGCGCAGGGAGAGCAGGTAGGCCCACCCGCACAGGGCGCGGATCGACTCCGCGTTGCACCCGCACCACTCGACGAGGGCCTCGATGGCATCGTCCGTGAAGACCGGACTGCCGACTCCGGCTGTGCGCAGGCACTCGGCCACAAAACCGCGCACGGCTCCCACATAGCGGAGGGCGGCATCAAAGATCCACGGCGAGAGCCCGGCGCCCTGTCCCCCGGCGTCGAGCCCCTGTGCGAGCCTTGCATCTCCCATGAGCACCAGGATCAGACTCGAACCGGCCCTCTGTTGGCGTTGCGCCAGTCGGATCAAGTGCTGAAGATGGAGGTTCGCCAGGAGGTGGGCATCGCGGATGAGCACGAGCAGCTCCGCACAGGACGCCGCGGCCCTGCTGATGCGGCCGAGTATCTCCTGGCCCCGGGTCAGCGACAGGCTATAGGCGTGCACCGACTGCGGCTCCGTTCCCGCCATATCCAGGGCCAGGACCTCCATCTCTTCGCGCAGGCCATCC